>Ga0164241_10001190_pt1 | contig 34438 bp, 34 predicted proteins | sample OricomyardsoilBY_FD_108780 | JGI IMG/M metagenome (GOLD analysis project Ga0164241, IMG submission 108780) | Backyard soil microbial communities from Emeryville, California, USA - Original compost - Back yard soil (BY) | ecosystem: Environmental > Terrestrial > Soil > Unclassified | place: USA... | reverse complement strand
GTGGATTGCGTTTTTGCGAATTGCGACTTTTTTTGACATGGTATTCATTTGGCCTTATTTTCTAGAATTCCTAACATAGGAATCCTAAGAATTTTCAGCAATTCGGGACCCCAACATGGTTTTTACGCTGTAGCCACACATCTTTTCATCGAAAAGTGTCGGCAGCATACGAAAAAATCCTAGAAATTCTATGAAAATAAGGAAAATGAATACCATTAACATTTGGCCTTTAAATCCATAAAATTTCTAATGAATAAAAAAAAGTCCAAATTTTATTCTTCTCTTCTACGGAATCAACAACATATAGTTTGAAATCCTTTGAAAACATGTTCGAATCTCAGAAGAAGGACGTTCAGATGAATGCGCTGAGAATCCTCGGCTACGGCGGAGCGACGATGGAGGCGGTCGAGAAACTCACGGAGGAGGAGCTCAGTGCCCTCTTTCGTGGAGTGTGCGTTGAAAGGGACCGGTGACCAGCGAGAAGGGTGCTGCATTGAACGTCGCCGACGTCACTTTCAAGCCGCACCTATTCAAGGAGAGCTTGCGCTGGATCGAGGCCGACTTGGATCCCGCCACGCTGGCCAAGGTCGACCAGTGGCGCGCGGAGAATGCCGCCCAGTTCGGCCTCGATGCGGAGAAGGGCACCGAGGAGAACTTCCCGGAGACACACCTGACGGTTCTCTTTGGCTATTGCCCGGCGGCGCACGGCGAGCTTGAGCGCGTCATTCGCGAGCTGCCCAAGACACCCTTCCAGTTCTCTGCGGTGGTCCCTCTCGGTCCTCCTGGCAAGCAGAATGCCTGGGGATTGAAGACGGACGACGAAGCCATCTTCAAGTTCTTGGAGTCGACGCGGAACGAGGTTCTCGATTGCCAGAACCCCCAGTACGGAGAGTTTGGCGGTTGGAGCAAGTTGAGCGGCACGCCGTTTGCCATCCTGCCGTATGTCACGGGGATTCGCAACATCAAGAACGGGTTCGACGTCAACGCGCCTCCTCCGCTGGGCGTGATGGCGGGGCATTTGGCCACGCTGACCTGCGTGCGCGAGCGCATCGGACTGGTCGGCGAGCAGTCCGGCGTCAAGATCAAGTTGGTCATTGACCACAATCCGCAGTGAAAAGAAGGAGGAGGCGGTTTTGGTGAAATCCAAGATTTTTCATTAAAAATTATCACTACTGATAAAAAAGAGTTTGATTTTGGCAAAATGGAAAATGGGGAACGTGCTACAAAAGACGCGGAGATTCAGGCAAAGGTCAAGCTGACGTCGGCCTTGGTCAATGCTGGATTCGTCATCAAGAATCATGATGACATGGTTGCAAAGGCAGGTGAAAACTTAAAAGGGTGGTGTGTCGTGGAGAAACACATCATCGATCCTGAGGGAATGATTGAGCGCCTTGTGGAAATGGCATTGGAGGACGCAGGTCCTATAACGAAAGAGATATGTGATGTCTCGGTCGAGATATACGAAGAGGGGATCGCGCGCGCCATGTTTTTCTCTGTGGATCCTGTGGAATGGGAGAAGATGGTGAGGGTGCATACGAACGACAGTTGTGCGTCTGCAGAGCTCGGTAATTGCATTGGTCGCTCACACATCATGATCCGCGGGGTGGACAAGCCGGATGTTTTGGCGGATCTTCCGACTTTCACTGTAATACTGAAGAAGAAAGGCGCCAAGGGAATTTTCAACTACAATGTCGTGGTTGGGGAAATCCATTACCGCTTGAGGGATGAATGTCGTGAAATCGGAGCGGCGGGTGTCCACCTCGAGGATGACGGAGACGTTGCAATTTGTCGGTGGACTCTGCTCTCGAAGGAGGATGAGATCCACGGAGACGACAGAAAACGCAAGCCGTTTAGAAGAGATGGACAGTTGGTGACGGTAATGTACTGAAAATCATATGCCACCGTCTGAAACGAATAAGCACAACATTCGCCATTTTCTGACAAGTTAATAAAAGATATTTTCTTGCAAAGACAGATCATGGTAGAGGTGGACGAGAATCGCGGCGCTGTGCCGGTCATTGTCGAGGACAAGCACTTCTTCTACATGACCATCTACCTGTGCATTGTGCACGTCCTCATCGCCTTCATCTCCGCCCTGGTCCGCTACACGGAGACGGACTTTATGGTCATGCTCTTCCACGCACTGGCCATGGTCCCGGTGGTCTCCCTCGTCTTTATCGACCTCGCTGCCGTCAGCCTCGCGCCCCTCGTCCATTTCATCACGGGAAAATGGAAGAGTGCCGCCAAAGAACACCAGAACGAGCAGAGGAATGTGGCAGAGACGGCGTTGGCGTCGACGGTCGAGTCGCTCCTCTCGGTGGAAAAGGCGGAGGAGGAGTCGACCCTCGCCCCCTCGACCCAGGAGATTCCTGCGAGTGAGGGGCGGACCATCCCCTTGCGTCGCGCCAAGATGAAAGGTCGTGCGACCAAGAAATCCGAATAGACCATGGAAATAAAGTCCTTTTATTTGTTTTCAACAGCCATCGCAACTTCTTCCCGCTTGGCGTCTCGAATCCGAGTCTCCGCATCCCGCTCGAGATAGCTGTTCAGCCTCTCGTTTCTCCTCCGCCCGTAGTCACGGGAGACCAAGGAATACATCCACAACAGAATCTCCATGAAGAAGAAGGGGCTGTGGAAGAGCGCGGTATGGTCGTCCTTCGCTCCGTTCACGTAAAACTCTAGCATTCAGCCGGTGATTTTTATTTTTTTATTTTCTCCGGTGAAAACGGGACCTCGGGGTTTCCATTTTGCGACCCACGGTCTCTTGGAAAAAAATCAGTGAAAAGATTTTTTGGGGATGGGGTGATTTTGTATTTTTCCGTCAGCACAATCTCCGTCACTGACGGTCCGATCTCGACGATGAGCGCGGGATCTTGATCTACATACTCCCGGTGCACGGAGACGGAAGAGGCGTCGCCATTCACGACCACGCCCGTGAACCAGTTTCCATAAAAGACCTGCATTTCCCTTTTCGGTTACGCGGAGCGCAATGGATCGAGGATAAAATTAATAAACTGCTTTTGGGGAGAGTCTTTATTCTACCGGCATGGAGTCCTTGCGCGAAATCTTCGACGGGGTGCGCTTCTCCATAATACGGCAAAAGAAGCTCGCGCCGCTAAAAATCCGCCGCCTCCGTCCCAGTGTCACGACGGTCAGTGTCACCAAAGACTACGAGGAGGGAGATCTCATCTTCAAGAGCAAGATCGTGAGTTCCGTGCGGTTCGACCCCTCCCTCGAGAAGATCCAGCAGCTGAAGGAGGTCAGGGACAACATCGCGGTGGCCAGGCGGATGATGCCATACACGGCATCCTACGATATCCTTCCTTACCGTCCCGCGCGCATGGCGGAAGGCGTGCGGGTCGATGACAATCTCGATCACCAGATCTACGTCTTGATGTACGGTCTGTGTGCGGCGGCGCAGCATCTGAAGCAGAATCTCATGTGGACGATCGGGCAGGCCAAGTTGGTGGAGGAGGAGTTTGTGGAGACTCTCCGAGCCGCCATGCCACCCGACCCGAAGGTGATACAGCAACTGATCGAGACCTTCCCCATGTACGACGAGGAATTCATGCAGTGGCTGTTCATCTTCCTGGCCAAGTTCTCCATCCGCACGTGGTTCGCATTCTCCGAGTTTCCGCAGCTCTTTTTCTGCGGTCTCATCTCGCGGATGCGGTTCATTGGGCAGGGGAACGTCCTGATCTCGTGCAAGTCGGATGTCTGCTACGTCTACGCCGCGGAGAAGCTCTGTGCGGGGATGGAGCTGTTCCTGCCTCCGTCGTACTCGATCTGCGCGCCGCTCTGCAAGTGCTGCATCTCCGCGTCCATTTTCTGCAAGAACGAGTTCGAGACATCGATCCACGATCTCGCGCGAGCAGCGTCCATGTTCCTCTTCACGGCACACACCAAGCAGTACGACCTGGCGGATGAGTGTCTCGCCATGACGCTCAACTTCTTTCGCGAAATCCACGAGGGCGGTCACTTTGCCTGCATGACCGCGATCCTCGTGCCCGTGGTCTATATTCTGGCCGACAGCAAGTTCGTGAGCGCCAACTGTCGGCGAAAGTATATCAAGGAGATCTACAACTATGTCTGTGTCATGACTCCGATGACGTACGTCGAGTTCGTCGCGCTGCACGCCATGCAGGTGAGCGAGTTGCATACGGATCCCCTGCGCAAGAAGGAGACGCACGCGCTGTTCGACACAATGCTGCTCCCGAACCTCCAGGTCAGTCCCGACACTAAGCGTTTTATGAGTAACCGAAAGATATGGCTCAATAAATAGGGAACGGACTTTTCACTGATTGTTTTTCCAGAATTACGATTCTTGCAAAAAGCATGTATAGTCTGTTTCTTCTGCTCGCCGCGGCGCTGGCGATTCAGATGCCGGTGTACACTGACATTGATTGCACGTCATCCGTCAACTACACGGTGGAGTACACGCTCGGCGACTGCTACAAGATCTACACGTGTGGGTCAGCGAACTGTGCCAACATCCCGACCTGCTCGGGTCTGCCGCTTAACGCGTTCTACGAGTGTATGGGGTGCGCGGCCAACGGACAGTCGGCTTTCATCAATGAGACGACGTACCGCCAATTCAGCACGTTGACATGCTCTGGTTTCGCAATCGGACTCGACGTCACCGACAGCTGCTGGGTGGATCCGATCAGCATCTGCAGCGGCTCGCGGATCCGCCTCCTCAACGAGAATGGCACGTTCCCCTCCGTTACGAGTACGACTAGCATTGGAGGCGATGGCGGGGATGGCGATGGCGATGGTGACGGAGGCAGTGGTGCGCGGAGCTCATCTGCGTCCGTCCTTTCCCAATTTCTTTTCTAAATAAAAAAATCTTGGTAGAACCATGGACCGTAACGATGAGACCCGGCGCAAGCTGCTGATCGTAACGAGGCTCCCCGCCAAGCTGAAAAAGTACGAGAGGGACGGGACGGACGATAAGATCCAGAAATTGGAGAAGGTGGCTATGGAGTACGACGCCAAGAGCCGCGACTGCTCCTGCGGCGGACACCAGCACAAGTGCAAGGGCGCTAAAGCCGCTCAGGATATTCGGCAGGAGATCCACACTTTGCAAAAGCAGCGCGCGAAAGGGAAGACGGTACAGACCACGGAGCCCTTCAACATGCTGTTCATGTTCAAGCAGCGGAATCAGAAGCACAAGGAGTTGGAGGTGCAGTGCCGGGCGTACGAACTGCAGGTGCCGCAGGGCGTCTTTTATGGCGCCTCCGATCCCAAGACGGGGAACATTCCCGAGTTCAAGAGGTGGCTGGTGTCGCTCCTGCGCTCGGACGTGCAGTCGGTTCTGTGTATGCACTGCGGGAACCAGAGCAAGGACTTTACGTGCGAGTACTACATTGACCTGCTCTCGAAGGAGAACTCGGCGTGGGTCTTTTGCAACACGGCGGTGTGCGTTGCCGGCTCCAAAAAATACATGGAGGAGGTCAATCGCATTTACGAGGATCATCAGCGCACGACCAAGAAGACGGAAGACCTCGAAGCGAGCGCCTTTGATTATATTGATACTGTCTTTGCGGCCGACGGAATTCCCGAGCATTTGGAATAAAAAAAAAATCACTCAGCAACCAGTGTATTGATGGAGGACGTGAAGAAGTCGGCAGATTCAGTGCGGACCAAGGAAAAATTGGGAGCCTTTCTCAAAATCGAGACCCATCACAGTAATGGCTTCCCAAAGTTGCGCCGGTCGGTGGTTACCATCAATCTCATCACTGCTGCGGCGCACTTGACGGGACCCATTGCCGGATACTATGCCATCAAAAAGATCAACCAGCGTTTTGGGAGCCGACCCCTCTCCAAGTGGGCACTGCTCGGTGGGAGTCTACTCGGTTTCGTCTTTCCGGGTCATGCCTACTTCGGCGTCTTTGTCATGTCAATCTTGTAAGAATCGGACAATAAACCTTTATTTTGTGGATCAGCATCGGCAATCTTCTTTGGCCGCACGACACCCGCAGCAGAACGCGGAGGAAAACGCAATGCCCACAAAGACGGTGATTCCCAGGTGGTTGTAGATGAAATTCGCAATGATCACATTCCAATTGTAGAAATAGTAGGCAAAATTGAGGAACGTGACGAGGGCGTACAGGAACAGGTAGAGCGCGACGACGGCCGAGGCGAAAACCAGCAACTTCATCCCGATGATGGCCAGCTCGCGGATGTAGTTCCACAGAATGTTCCTGGGCTTGTAAAAAGCCATATCGTGACTCGGCATTCTCGGAGAGCGGGAAAAAAGTTCTTTATTTGTGTTGCGAATCGGATCATACATCCAGGCATTATTTCTTCTTGTTCGGCGCCGCGTCGTCCGGCAGTGCGTTGAGCGCATCACCAAGCGCCTTCAGGATCGGAGCGCAGATGTAAATCTCCTTCCACCGGTCCAGAACGAAGGACACGCCGTCCTCCGTCGAGGCGATGGCCACGGCGACGCCGACACTGCCCTTCAGGATCCCGTTCCTGTGCGCAAAGTCGGCGGCGCGTTCGTGCATGTGGTCCTCCCAGAAGAACAGCGAGAAGATCGTGCGGAGCAGCAGCGCCATCTTCTTCGTGTCCCCCGAGAGCTTCGACTCGCAGAAGGCGTGGAAGCGCGACTCCTCGCCCGTCTTGACGGTGTTGCGCTTCAGGAGGATGCGGAACACCTCGCCCTCGATCTTCCTCCCCGTGAGGATGGACAAACACGGTGCGTCGAGAACCTCGGGCCGGATGATGGCACCCGTCGCGCCGCTCAGGAACGAGCACAGCGGCGCCAGACGCGGCCCCGCGAAGAGGAGCATGGCGTCGATCTGGTCCGACAGGATGCGGTGCACGTACTTCTCTCGCGCGTCGCGCTTGCGGAACTCGGCCTCGATCGCGTCCTCGATGCAGAGCCGCGTCCCGACGTCCTTCTTGAGCAGGCGCGTCAGGATCAGCCACCGCAGAGCGAGGAGGGTCTCCACCGGGGGCTTCTTGTGCGCGCCAAACCAACGCGTCTCGTCGTAGACCGCCTTCAGCTCCTTCAGAGGCTCGACGCTGCGGAAGTAGATTTCGAACTGCCGCTCGCGGTTCCGGCTCTCCTCGTCCTTCACGGTGCCGCGCTTGGACTTGGTGGTGCCGGCCTTCTCCGCCTCCTCTTCCTCTTCGGCCTCGTCCTGCGCCTTGAGCGCCGCCTTGCGCTCGGCGTTCCGTTTCTTGGCCTCGTCCTCCGCCGCATTCCGCTTGTTGGGACCGCGCTGCCGGATCCGCTTCTTCTGCTTGTGTTGGTCCTGGTCGCGCATGATGTTCGCAATGTCCTCCTCGTCCACGCTCTTCAGGGCCTCGTCGTCATCCTCCGAATCGTACGACGGCGGAGGACGCGGCTTGGTCTTGTCCGAGGGGAGCTTCTGGATCATTTCCTTCGCCGCGCGTGCCGCTGTACGCGGTTCCGGCGCAATGCGTTTGGGAAGGTCGTCAAAGTCCACCGACCCTTCCTTCTCGCTCGCCTCCTTCTTTGCCGCGGGCTTCTTGGCGGGCGCGCGCTTCTTCGCAGTCCCATTTTCCACCTTCTTGGCGGGCTCGGCCTCCGTCTCCACCTTCTTCTGCGGCGGCGCCCTCTTTTTCGGTGCCTTCTTCACCTCCACCACCTTCTCCTCCTCTTCCTCCTCCTCTTCCTCCTCTTCCTCGTCTCCGTCGTCCGCGTCCTCATCCTCCTCCTCGTCGTCTTCGTCGATTGCGGCGCCCATCTTGTATGGCTTGTCCTCCTCTTCCTCTTCCTCCTCTTCCTCCTCCTCTTCCTCCACCTGCTGAATGACCATCTTCGAAAGCGCCTTCTTGTTCTTGGCAGAGGCCTTGACGGTCACAATCTTCTTGGATTCCGTCTCGTCATCGTCGGACACGTCCGAGTCGGAATCGTACTTGCGGGCGGTGTTCTTCTTGCCTCCCAACTCTGCAATGACCTGCAGAAGAACTCTGCCCTTTTCCATCGAGTCATTCGACATCCTCTCCCTTTATTGGATTCGCTAGGTTAATATTTTTTGGATTTCCCTTGGAAAAATGCCGAAAAAATCGACATGTCGTCCGGATAATTTTTTTATTACGTTTTCAACAACACAAAGAACAACTACTTTGTAGAGGAAGCACCCAACCAACCAACCAACCAGCCATGTCGATCGCCGAATTGAGGAATGCCAGCAATGCCTACAAGGCCTCGAACAAGAACGTGCACAAGCGCAAGTTCACGGGTCAGCATGTGACCGTGCTCGTGCTTGGCATCGGCAGCAGGTACGAGAACAGCACCATGCTGAACTGCGTCCTGTTGGAGAACTTCACGTACAACTCGGTGGCGAAGCGCGTGCAGGTCGCGAAGGACTCGAGGGAGTGGAAGGACCAGGACGTGGTTCCGAAGACCGCAGTCCACTTTGCCGGGGATTTGATCAAGTACGGAGTGCCGAACTCGTACTACGACTTCAACCCCGTCAAGCCCTTCACCATTGCCAAGTTGGAGGACACCAGTCTCACTGCGTCGTTGGCGGAGAAGGCCACGCCCGTGGTGACGCGCTACTACTACAACGCGGAGACGGTGGTGCCGTGCACGCACAATGGCAAGTCGATCGAGATCGATGCCAGTGCTGTCGTCGAGACCCTGAAGGCGATGGGCCTCGTTGAGATTCCGACTCCCGTCTACCGGGCGTCGATGGCGCCGGCGGACGTTGCCGACACCTCGTACCTCCCGATCATGGGGTTCGAGACCGGCGTGCACATTTTGGACGACGAGGTGTCGTTGACGATCACCCACGACCCGGGCAACGACAACAAGGACCGCAAGTACCGCACGACGGCCGTGGCCAACAAGCCGAGCAACAACTGCTTCTACACGTCGTACCTCGCGTCGCTGGCGCGCAAGGTGGACAATCCGAAGAAGCCCGGCGAGAAGATGCTGCAGAAGATCAGCTTCATTCTCTTCAACATCCGCTGCTACTCGGAGCCCCTCGCCGCGTTCGGCATCGAGACGACGGAGCCGTCGGAGGCGGTGCGGTGGGAGAGCACCATCGGCCCGGCGCTCGCCTTCTACGACAAGTTGGTGTATATCGGCACGCCCATGTGGAAGGATATCACCAAGAACCAGGTCAACGTGCAGAACGGGAACATGGTGCGGCGCAATGACGACGACGACGACGATTTTGGTGGCGCGCAGCCGACCGTGGGATTCGACTGCGTGTGGACGCTGAACGCGTTCCCGCACCTCGATTTCCGCGAGTTCCTGCGCCGCGTCGGCATCCCGTTGACGGCGGCGCGCGTGAGTGAGGTGCACAACTACTCGAACCGCACGGCGTCCAAGGAGTACATCCACGCCGTCAGAACCTGCAAGAACACGTTCGATGTGATTCCCGTGAACGGCGGGAACCCGGACATGAAGTTCTGGTTCGATAAGAACGACAAGGAAGACGACGAGACGCTGCGCTCCGCGTACGGCCTCCCGCCGGTGTGGGACCAGCCGGAGTTGACGATGGATACGATGAAGAAGATCAACGCGGCCATCAGGGACAGGACGATCTCGTCCGGAGAAGTGCTCGAGTTCTTTGAGAGCAGCAAGAAGACGGGGCGCAAGAAGGCGGACAAGTTCCTCAAGCTGATCGATACGATGACCAAGGGCGTCAACTATCCCGTCACTGGCTTCACCGTGTACGTGCTGCGCAAGGAAAAGGATGCGGTGGAGAGCTCCGTGAGCGCATTCTTGGAGAAGCACAAGATCGCCCAGGTCGTGAAGCGCGGCATTGCCAAGCGCCTGGCTACCATGCAGGTCACCGACGTCAAGGCCCATGACGAATCCGACAATGAAGAGGGGGAGGAGGAGGAGGAGAAGGACGACAGCGAAGCGGAGGAAGAGAAGGTGCAGAAGAGGCCGAGCAAGAAGTCGCGCCCCGTGAGCGAGGACGAAGACGAGGAGATGGAGGAGGAAGAGGAAAAGCCCAAGAAGGCCAAGCCGGCCAAGAAGGAGGTGAAGGAGGAGGTGAAGCCGGCCAAGAAGGAAAAGAAGGAGAAGGTGAAGCCGAGCCGCGAGGTGAGCGAGGTGTCTGAGAAGAAGAAAAAGAAGAAGGTCGTCGAGAAGGAGCCCGAGCCCGAGCCGGAGGTCATGGAGGAGGACGAGGAGCCCGAGGCGATGGAGGAGGAAGAGGTAGCGCCACCCAAGAAGCAGAAGAAGCCCAAGAAGAAGGAGGTCTCGGAGGAGGAAGTGCAGGAGGAGGAAGAGGCGGAGGAGGACGAGTAGAACCTTTGATTTTGCTTGACGGACTTTAGACTTGAACCTTGAATGACCCTTGAAAGAAACTTGATGGAACCTAGACGGAAATTTGATGAACCATTGAAGAATTATGATTTTCGCTTTTTATTTTCATTTTTCCAAAGACAGGGATTTTCCAATTGTCTTCTTTTTCAGAAAAACCGGGGCGAGGCGAGGGGGATGAGTTTTAATCGGCAGCTTCTCTCGCAGGAGAATATCAACATGATCAACACGCGGTCTTTTACCTCCAAGGACGCGCAGACGATCGAGTACTATGTGAGACAGACGCTGCAAAAGAAACCGTGGCGCATCTCCGTCACCCACCGCGTGGTCTTGTCGCGTTGTGTCAGACTGCAACTCTCGGGGTCGCTCACGGAGGCTCAGGAATCGGAACTCAAGAAGGACCTGCAGTGCGGGCACTTTGAAGCAAAGCAGGAATACATTCGTCGCGGTGACATTCGCGAGTCGCAGACGCAGTATTTTTGGATCATTTCGGACGTGGAGCGCCCTGCCCTCGAGCCCATTTCGATGCAGTTGAAAATTGTGGGTCTCGCGCTCTTTGCCGTGTTTGTGGCATTTGCGGTGGCGCTGTTTTTCCACAATCGGACCTATGTCGTGCCGCACGCGGACTTGTAGGCGATAATGTCATAAGAAAACGATTAAAATTAAAAAAAATTGCAGATCAAGCAAGGGGATGAGTCTATTTGGCAAGAAGCGCAAGTTGGAGGCGTCTCCGGTGGTGGCGAGCACGGAGAAAATCATCAACTTCAACGAGACGGAACTCACATTCCTGAATGGGAGGGATGAGCTCGATGTGTCGCGGAGACTGGTTTCCAGGGTCGTCACCCTCTCGGAGAACATGGGCTCCGAGTGGAGCGAGACAAGGCTGAAGAGCGTCATGGGGAGGGACGTTTCGCCGACAGAGTTCAACATCATTGTCGCGATGACGTACTTTGATATTTTGTTCCTCGCGGCCGTGCGCCACCTCAAGTTGGAGGATGAGAGTATGGTGAAGGAGTTGCAGATTTCGTCGAATACGACGCAGGACGTCATCTACTTTACCTTTGTCTGCCAGTACGCGCCAAAGAAATAAAAAGGAGGGGATCCGAATGATTTAAAATTTTCTCCATACATTGCTTAGTTGATACTGCTCGGCTCGATGGGGTTTCTGTCATATGAACGCGGACCTTGTCCCAATATGGGGAAAATCTTCGTAGCATGAAGCGCAAAAGGTAGACACAGGAAGGTCCCGCGTATCATTTCTCCATAAAACAGATTCTAGCCTTTGGCAGTGCACACAGGTAGTATCTACAAACACGAAAAACCCAGATTCCAACCCTTCTTCGATGTTTACGCTTTCGCTGTCCATACCAAGCAAATCGTCGATTATGGAAACAAATGAAAAAATACAAAGGCTCTTGGAATGAAAAAAAAATTATTTAATTGTCAATCGGCATTCGAGCCAAACAGAAAACGCATGGAGTTTGGATCGACAAAAAATGCAATAATCCCGGTAATGGCAGCCAACCATGAGGTACAGCAGCATAGAATAAAGAGGCATCCAGCGAGGAACACCATATAATAGCAGCACAACTGCGCAATTCCGCGACAGGTATTCTTGAAGCGCGCCTTGAGGTATGCGCGCTTGCTTCCGCGACCGGCAAAGTCCAACGAGGAGAGTTCGTGCATGTTATCCTCTTCCGGATCCTCGAACTCGAGAGTCTGGATAGACGTCTGAATCAGGGCATTCGTCGCCCTCGCCTCCGCCGCGCGGTTCGCGCTCTCCGTGTCGGGACTGCTGTAGATCTGCATGGCGTCGAGGATCAGCGGCCCCAATTTCGTCTCCTCGTAAGTGTCGTAGTACGTCGACGCATTCTGGAGGAACGCCAGGACTCTGCGTGTGTCGACGGTGCCGTACGTGATACATGCAAAGATGCGGAAGCTGCTGCGGTAGTAGAAGAGGAGATATTTCTCGTAGCGCGTGACCTCGGTGCTGAACGTGTCGGGGATCTCCTCGTTGGCCAGAAAGTCATTCATGATATCCACATAGAACATGCGGTGTCGCTTGTCGCGCGAGTACTCGTACAGGAGCTCGTTCCCCAGACTGCTTCCGGCAATCACCGCGAGATGAATAATACCCCTCTCCAAGTTTGACATGTAAACAAACTATTTTCATTTATTCTAGTTGCGTTGCGAACGATTCCTCATTTCGGCGACCACCTTTGTCTCAAATCGGATTCGCTTTTGGTTCAGATGCGTCACATGGGCATTATTCACATCATACGGGAGAATGTACAGCGCGCCAGGCTTGGGGATGACGGCAATCGCCCGGACATTGAATTCCTGAGGTTTGAACGTCGCCATGCGCTCAATATACCTGATTTTGCCATCAGGGGCAAACTCTGGCTCCAAGGTTTTGAATGGCATCGAAATGGCGCGGACAGAGTTGTTGGCAGCGCGCGTTGCCGCCTGGTCGAAAATCAACTGCGCAAAGTTGTTGATGTCGCCCGCATACGAACCGAACGGAAGCGCCTCCGCCTGCAGCAGGAGAAAGTACGTCTTCTTCTCCTCGCCGCGCATGAATTCATCGGTCACGTCCACGCTAGGTCCATAGATGCGCTGCACTGCGTCTTTCAGTCGGCTGGCCTGGTCCATCAACTCCGCCATCGAACTCGCGCGCTGGACAATGTAATAGCATGCAAAGCGAGCAACGTCCGCCACGCCAACGACGATATTGTCCTTGACGAGGCGGGTGAGCGCCACGCCCATGATGTCCATCATCTCGTCCGGGGTGTAGATCCCAAAGTTGAGCGTCGTGCGGAAACGCCGCGCCAGGCCCTCGTTGTTCGAGAAGAGCGACTCGTTGATCTGGCTCGCGTAGCCCGCGATGAGGAGGACGCACTCGGGATAGTCGTTCAGGAACTGGAACAGCGAGGTCAGCGCCTCGAGGCCGTACGAGTCCCCGGGGCCGTTCACCAGTTGGTACGCCTCGTCAAAGAAGCCGACATTCTCAAAGAGCCGCTGTAGGAGGAAGTTGCGCGTCTTGGTCACCGTCTGGCCCTCGTACGGTGCGACGAGCGAGCTGCGGTCAATGACGGCCGGGATCGTCGACTCAAAGATCCCGAGCGCGGTGAAGGCGCGTTGGATGTAGGTGGCGACCGTCGTCTTCCCCGTGCCGGCACCGCCCTGGAGCACCATGTGCGAAGGATACAGGATGAACACAATCGGCGCCTGAATCGCGCTGCTGAAAATCTCAATCAGTCGTCTCTTGATCTCGTACCTCCCGATGACGTTCCTGTCAAAGTCCTCCATGACCTGGAGGAAGTCGTTGACGGCCTGGTCCACCATGGCCTCTCGTTGTGGTTGGACTTTCCAGTCGCGCAGCTTGTTCTCCAGGGCGGAGACATCCACAACCGACGGATTGATGACATCGTCCTCCTGCTGGATGGTCTTGGAGCCTTCGTCCTTGTGCTCCGAGGGCTTGACGCCGACCGTCGCATACCGTCGTGCCGCGAAGAGGAGCAGGTGGTTGATCCATTCATTGACGGTGTTGGCGTCGTCGGGAAGACCGTTCGCCGCCCTCCTGCCGGAACTTCGTGCGCTCTTGCGCGCCAAGGGAGGGAGAGATGCGCCAAACGCCGCTAGGCGAGTATTCCATAGCTTGTACAAGGCCTCCCTTTGTTGCAGAGCCTGCGTCGCCGTGTTCACAGTCCTGAAGTGCTCGTGCAGTTCCACGAGGAGGCGCAGTGCCAATTGCAGCAGCCCTTTCGGCAGATCCTCGCTCGCGATCGAGTACGCGACCACATTGTCCAGGTCCAGTTGTCCGGAATCGACCGAGACGCTCGGCATCTCCACGAGGAAGGAGACGGGCGAGAACGGTTCGCCGGCGGCGGCCTTGAATGCCGGATTCGTGTAGAGCGTGGTGTCCTCGTCCTGGTTCGTATACGGCACGAGAATCTGCCTGGGCTCCGGCGGCAGATCGCTCTTCGACGACTCCGAGGGCATCTTCATCCGGTATTGCGAGACAAAGAAGCTGATGAGGCCGCAGATCGACGTGCTATCCAGACTATCGTACTGTGCGGCGTTGATGTTGTACACGTCGAACGACGACACCTTGCCACGCGTTCCGGCCATCAGCTTGTCCCTCCGCTTGCGGCGCAGTTCGAGCTTCTTCTCCAGCAGGGGCTTCATGGTTACCAAAAGGGTGTTGCGGATGGTGTCCCTTTTGGCGCTGAAGAACTCGAACATGCTGAACCGCCTGTTGCCCCTCTGGCCCTCCTTCTCATAGTACTCGGCAGTTTGCAGCTCCTGTTGCAGGGGGACGAAGGAAGCCGGCTCCTTTTCCGGCGAGGACGGGAAGGAAGAACCTTGCGCGGGAGAAGACGAGGCGGACATGCTTTGAAATCCGTTTTTAATTTATTGCGAGAGAACGCGACACACTTCCTGTCGAAAATATTGAGTAAAATAGGGGACGCCCAACTTAGAAGAAGGAATCCAGATCGTCGTCCGCGGGCGGTGGGGGAGGCGGCGGCGTCGCATCTTCCAGCATGCCAAGCAGTTCAGTCACCTCGACCGACAGCTTGTTTGTCCGAACGAATTCAGACACGTCCGCCGGTTGCAGCGTCGAGAGATTGTTCTTCTTCGTGACGCAGTCCATGACCCAAGATGACTCCGGGGACGCGTACAGCGCATCGAGCAGGTTCGCGAGCAGGTCGGGCTTCTCGCCGTCGGGGACTGCGCGGCACGAGGTGACACAGACCGCGTAGTCCATGTTGTGGAATGAGAAGAGTCCATACCGCGCCATCATGCGCGCCTCCTTCATAAGAAGGTAGTTCAACAGGGCGAGCACGCCATCCGTCTTGTCGCCCAACTTGTCCACCAGCACCTTCACCATGCCGCTTGCCGTCTTCTGCGCAATCGCCTCCGAGAACACAGACTTCAGCGCACCCGCCTCGATGATCGCCTTGCGCCGTTCCGGGCCGATCTTCTCAAATGACGCGGACAGAGAATCATAAGCAGTGCCCTTCGTGCGGACGTGCAGGCCGCAGTGTCTCTTGGACGTATCCGCCTTCGCCGGCTTCTCCGCCTCCTTGCGCTTGCGCGATGCCGGCGCGGCGGCGGGCGCGGCCTTGGGCGAGGTAATGTTCTTGGACATGTCCTCCTTCGGTGGTTCAACAGGAACTTTTTTTTGTGGCGGTCTGCCTTTTTTCGCCGGCTCCTTCTTCTTCTCCTCTACAATGGGCTTTTTCGGCGGCGGCGGCGGTGGCGGACTGTTGGGCGCGTCCGGGTCGTCGTGCTCGAGCGAGTTCTTGAGGTCCCTGATCGTCGTCTTCTCCGGCGGAGCCTCTCCTTCCTGCACCAGGGAGTAAGGACCGTCGAGCAGCGTGCACGCAATCACCATGAGGTCGGGCGTCGTCACCGGCAGGCTGAACGGGTCCGCCGCCAGCTCCTCGTCCGTGAACGGGAGCGGGTCCGTGACGACCCCCCTGTTCCCGCGCTTCGGAGGCCCGCGCACGAGAGACCCAATCGTGTGCGCGGGCTTGCGCGGCGCCGCATAATAGTCCGACGACTGCGGGACGTTCATGCTCTTGGCGCGGTTGTTCTGCATCCCGCGCATGAACTTCTCCAGCGTGTTGAACGGCACGCACGGCGCGTCAAACGACGTCTCCACGCCCTTCTTGACGCGCCACGTCTTGACCACGAGATCGGGGTACTCTCTCAGGCGGTCGTATGTGTACGAGCTCTCGGTGCGCAGGAACGCCGCCGCCGCCGCCGCGATCTTGGGCTTGACGGACGGGTGGTAGGCGCAGTTGAACAGCTGCGCATACGCCGACGTGATCTGCACGTAGACGACCTGCCCGTTCCACCGGGTCGCAAAGTACGGGATGTAGCGCGCGCTCGTCGGCGGGGGCGGGTTCTTGTCCGTGGGGAGGGGCTCCTTGCGGAACCACCCGATGACATGGAGGGGGAGGAAGGTGATGCCGTTCAGCTGCGGGATGGTGCCGATCTTGGCCTTGTCCCACGCCTTCACCACCTCCTTGCAGTCCTCCTCCGTCAGTGTGGGGATCAGTTCCTTTGCGGCCTGCTTGACGATCGCCTTCACGCGCTCGTGCGGCTTCATGGAAGGGTCGACGCCCTCAATCAGCACGGCGTCGACGCAGCTGTGCTTCTCGATCTTCTTGGACCGACGGAGATCAAAGACGTCCTTGGTCGTGGAGAGGTCCCTCTTCTCGCCGTTCTCATCGACGTCCATGTCGTCGCTGCCCTGCTCGTCGTCCATGTCGTCCTTCTCTTCCTCGCTGCCGCTCATGACCACGTCGCCATTGTCCGTCATGTTACCTCTCTTTCTCGGTAGGAAAAAAAGCTTTCTCCTGTTTCAACAAATTGGGAAAATTTTTCATTTTCTTCACTTTTCGTGGTTTCCGCAGAAAAATTCAGGTGAACCAGCTGAATACGCCGCAGTCGTCGTGCGCGTCCTTCGGCCAGATGAGCACCCTGTTGTTCTTCTGGGTGCAGTGCTTCTGGATGAGCTCCTGCAGGTGTTTGCGGCTCGTCGCCCTCTTGGCCGCCAGCGGGCAGTGCACCAGCGACGATGCCAGGGACACGATGAGGTACGGCGGGAGCGACGGCGCGGCGGTCGAGCTGGTCATGTCCAGAGTCGAGAACGACACCCGGTTCAGTTGCACATCCAAGTGCTTGGCCTTGATCACAATGCTCTTCCCGCGGATGACGTGCGGCGGGAAGTTTGGCAGGATCGTGTATTCCTGCTGTTCGTCGGTCCGCTCCTCCGAGAGCACAAACTCGCGGCGCTGCTCGCGGAACATGCCGGGCATGATGGCGACGTTGCCGTTCTTGGGCGGCTGCCATTGCGTCCCGGACAGGTGCAGGTAGTGCCGGGAGAGCTCAATGAGGAGGACGGAAACGCCACTGAAGGCAGTCAGCGCCTCGATCACGGGGAACCAGTGCGGGCGGTGCACGCCGGCATTCCGTGTCGTCTCGATCGTCTTCATGGGCGCCTTCTGCGGAACGTACAGCGTGGCATTGTACCCGCCAATGCTCAGCGAGACGGCCGCGCACTCGCCGAGGGTGAGCACCTGCGTCTCCCACTGCGACAGTTTGCGGCAGAACGCGCTGCGGATCGTGTTCCCAAAGAGAATGTCCGCCGCGTACTTTTCCTCGTAGATCGTGGTGTTGTACACGTAGTTGCTGCGGGTATTCATGTCGGCGAGCGTGGCCTCGTACAGCTCCGCCGGCCGCCGCTGCGTCATGTTCATGTCCAAATCATTGAACAGGTACTTGCTCGGCTGCACCTCCACAAAGTCGGTCGCCAGGGTGAAGTTCCGAACTTTCGCAAAGTCCTTGCGCTGCAGGAACTCGGGCAGGCTGCGCGAGTGCATGCTCACATTGTACACGTCGACCGCCTTGTCCGCGTACCCTCGAAACTGCACGTTCTGCACCACGTCAATGTCGACGCGCAGCGCGCTGTTGCTCTCGTGCAGCATGCGGTACGACGAGGAAATGCACACGTGGCTGAGCCCGCTGCTCCCGCCGTGGAGTCGCTTCGGCGCCCGCACTATCACACCAAAGTCCCGCTTCAGCGCGCGGATGCGCAGCGTCAGGCTCTCCAGCGACCCGCATTTGTGGATTTCGCAGCTCCCGATGACGAGACAGTTCTCGACCGTCAGCGTCTTCAGACGGCTCCCGCAAACGCCCTTGAAAAACGCCGGGGTGAGGATGGCGTTCACGATGGAGAGCTTCGTCACGTGGTCGGGGATCGTCTCGTGGAACGACGGCAGGATCACGTTGCCGTGCGGGAAGCCGAATGAGGCGTTGCGCGAGCCAACGATGGTGAGGTGCGAGACCCGTCTCGATTGCATGAAGTCGTCCAAGTTCACCGCGCAGCAGTGCATGCCCGGATCCATGTCCGCGTACAGGTCGCCGTCCTCTGCGTACTCTAGGAGAACGCCGCGCTCGGGGTCCACACTCACGTAGAGCGGTCCGTAGGAAATGGCGCCGCGGAAGGTGAACGAGTCGTTGCAAATGAGCTCCGAGAGTCTCGCCATGTGCTCCGCCATGTTCATCTTGTGCGCATTGACGCCCACCACGACAATGAGGTCGGCGAAATGCTTGATGATGTCTTGGCCGTGCCCTTGGTCCACGAGAAACTGGAAATTCCCCAGGTACTCGCCTATCGGCTGCGTCGTCTGCATACGCTTCGCCACCGCTTGGAACCCGTTGCTGTCCAGTTTCGGCGCGGGTAGTCTCTCCACCCCTTCCTCTGCCACATCGCGCTCCTTCCGCGTCTCCACTACGACTACCGGCTTCTCCTCCTCGCCGTCTGTCGACTGCGTGCTCTCCGTTTCCTCGTCCGTCTCGGACGCGTTCTCGGAAGACGCGTGTTTTCCTTCCTCGCCCGGAAGAGCGGGTGGCGGCACCGTTTCCTTGACGGAGATGAGCACGGCTCCAACACCCAGTTCCTCCGACGCCTTCTTGAGCATGTCGCGGATCTCTGTATCCTTCTCGTCCATGAAATCACTGCTTCTCACTTCTCTTTGTGGCTTTTTAATTTAATTGTTCCGAGCAAAAAACAGCAGCGAAGAAAACGCGCCTTATTTTTTGATGAGGAAAAAGAAAATGGCTTTTTTGATCGACAATAAAAAGGCGGGACAAAAAAAATAAAAAGATATAATAAAACGTATCTTTTCATCTAAGGAGAGTATAGAAACGACTATGAGCTCAAGCCCTCGCAATCCATCGTCGCCGGCGAACCGCGGTGAGAGGCGCAGCGCGCAACGCAAGATTGCGGCGAACCAGAGTGCCATGGAGCGCACGATGAAGACCCTCTTTTCCAAGAGAAATCAGGAGTACATCTTGCAACGGAAACTGCCTGATGTCCCTGATGACTCCGATGACTCCATGGGAGCGGAGGAGGAGGAGAAGGAGGAGGAGGAGGAGGACCACGAGAATGAGATGGGAATCTCTTCCAAGCGTTTTCAGGAATTGGCCGACCGCGACAACTCGAAACCAATGACTGAAGTTGATATCAGGTATGAAAAATTTATGTTGGAAAGGCTCGCGGACACGACGAAAGTCAACGTGATTCACAAGAACACCGAGTTCAGCAGGCGCCGCACGATCGACTCCGGGGTCGATGACCGGCAGGCGACATGGCACGAGATCAATCGTTTCAAGAAAGTCAGGTCGGAGCGGGCCGACGCTGTCAAGAAACTCTCGGTCTCAAAGATCAAGCCGAGTGTCACCGAAGGGGACGACCCCGAGGGGTACCGCGTCAGTCGGAACCCGTTCTACGGATTCGGCAAGAACTTCCCGCTCAGTTACGACATGATCGTCGTGATGGCGACGAGCGCGGACTACAAGCCCGAAGCCGTGAACCTCGGTGATTTCGACCACGGCGTGCGCGGGAGCGCCTGCAACATGATGGTGGGTATGATGATGCGCGTCTGCGAGCGCGTCTCCACACCTCCCGACGAGAAGGTCGTCCGCCGCCAAGCGCGTGAGATGGAGCGTCGGCAGAAGGAAATCGATCGAAAGAGGAAGGCGGAGGAGCGCGAGCAGCAGCGCGCACGTGACAAGCGCGAGAAGGCGAAACTTCTCGAGCGCCGCATGAAGGAGCGGGAGGAGGAGGCCAAGTTCCGCCGCCAGATGATGATGGAGCGCGAGGGGCATCGGCAGAAGATTGCCGAGGAGCGCCTGATCATGGTCAAGAACGGGACTTCGCGGCCGTCGAAGAAAATGAAGGTCGGCGATGACGAGGGCGAAAGCGAGTATTCGTCCTCGGGCATTGACGACGAGGAGAAGGAGGAGAAGGAGGAGAAGGAGGATGGCAATGCCATGCTCGTGGACAGTGCGGGAAGCGAGGAGGGAAGCGCCGAAGAGACGAACTCGTCAGCGTCGTCTTCGTCGTCATCTTCTTCCGACGAGGAGGACGAGGAAGAGAAAGAAGAAAAAGAAGAATACGATGATACCGCCGAGGTGGGCAGGAAGCGCATGCGGACGTCTTCCAGCGAGAGCGAACTCAGCGAGAGCAGTGTTCTGTCAGAGTCCTCTGGCGAGGATGAGGAGATGGAGGTCGAGGAGAATAACCACAAGAAGTTCCGTCCGCGTCCCGGGGTCCTCAAGAAAGTGTCAGAGGGCTCGGACGTGGACATTGAGGACGAGCCCGATGCCGAGCTTGCGGCCGAACTCGCCGAGTTTCTCGAGCTCAAGAATCGCCAGGAGCCTGCGCTGCCCGGGTTTGACAGTGATGGGTTCGCCAAGCTGGAGGAAGGCGTTTGGACGTACAAGGTCCCCGGGACGGACGCGTCAGTGAGCAAGGTGTCATTCATCATCGAGACGGTGGTGGCTCGTGTGTCTGGCGCTCGTCTCGTGCCACTGGGCACCCGGTTTTACCTGGTGTCGCACGACCCGTCGATCGATTTGAACAATGAGATCTCCAAGGTGCTCGTGGAGAATGCCAAGATGGTGCGGTCGGAGCGCGAGAAGGCGGCCAAGAACCCCAAGTACAGGGCGAAAGGATTTGCGCTGTCGTCCAATGGCACTCTGCATCGCAAGATCACGTCAAAGAACGAGTTGCTGCGCAGCGTCCTCGGTCCGCTGGCTCGCTTACCGGCAAGCGAGGTGGCGGACGCGGAAAAGGACCCTCGGCTCTTGACGGATCGCACGAACCCCTACTCGCCGACCGCGCTTTTGAGCATCCTCCACGCGAGCCACGACCGTGTCCTGACGTCGCGGCACCCCATTCTTGCGCAGGTGGACATTGGGAACTACGTGCCGAAGGATGTCCTGGAGGACTTTGGGGATGGCGCTGCGGATCGCGATGTTCCCATCACCGGTAAGCTGGTATTCCCCTATCCGGCTCTGACATTCCTGCTGCACCCGCACGAGATCAACTCGCAGAGAATGTTCCAAGGGCCTCTCCCACGGACCAGCGCGTACGCCCGCGCACTTCGGTACGGGACGTTCGACGGGTCGGAGGTGCGCGGGAACGCGGCCATGTCCAACGAGAACATCATGGCCGAGTTCTACATGGACGCCGACGACATACCGCAGGGTGAGGAGGAAGGAGAGGACGGTGCGCGGCAGGGCGACCACAAGGACCTCGGTTTCAACGACGTGGGCGGCCAGCATTCGGCGGAAAAGCAAAAGAGTCTGTACGAGAAGATGGAATCCCGCTCCATCGTCCTGGTCCTCGCCAAGGCAAACGAGAGGCGGCGGCAGCAGATCGAGTCCATTTACCCCATCGGAACCGAGAACCACAAGAAAGAAATGGACTTCTTCTACGACGAAGCCATCACCAGGGCGCTGGAGGACTTTGCGAAACCCTCGACGAAGAAGCTGATGAGCGGTGCGCAGATTGCCGTCCAGGCTTTCCTGAGACGGACGTCGACGCTGTGGCCGGTCATGCCGCACGTCTGTGCCGATCGCAAGTTCCGCAGCGACAGCCAGTTTGGTGTGATTCTGTTGGACCTCATCACCGATCTGTTCGATCTGCGGTCGGGGAAAATGCAGCGCGACACGCTGTTGATCCTGATTTCCGCGTGGAATGCCTGCTGGCACTCGTGGAGCATCCATTTCAACATGTTCGACCACGGCAAGGCGAGTGCGGGGAAGTCGACCAAGCTCGATGCCGTGTGCGCACTGTTGGTGGATGGCACGTTCAATTCCGTGACGGGTCTCACGACGCACGCGTGGGAGATTAGCACGGATCTGAACTACTACTGGTGGTGCTTCCACGAGGTCGGCCCCGACAAGTTCGGCATCGATCCCAAGAGCGGCTTTGCCATGACGGGCGGGAATGAGGTACTCAAGTCCAAGCTGACGGAGAACATTGTCCGCACGTTCGAGTGCAACTACGTCAAGAAGCCGGGGGAGAATGACGCGGAGGACGGCGAGGAGCCCGAAAAGTTCCGCATGCAAGTGCAGAGCATTTCCAGCCAGATTGGGTCCATGGCGTGCGCCGCGAACTTCAATGTCCCCACCAGCCTGACCGGCTCGGAGGAGGAGCAACTGGCTGCATTCTCCCGCTTCTGCCACGTTGCCGCCTCCATGATGTTCGAGACGACGGTGAGCACGTTGGATGCGGCGCTGCAGACGCTGGAAAAGGGCCGCACGCTGGCGCAGCAGCGCATGATCCACCTGTTTCGTCTGCTGCACTGCTACATCTTCATGACGGAGATGATGATCGGCTCCAAGGCCATGCCCGACGTCAATGTGGACCTCGCCACGCACTGGGTGCGCGACCTGAACCGCAAGATGAAGGCGGAGACGTCGCAGACCATCGCGCCGCGCCTTGGCCTGATGTTCATCACCGCCTGTCGCACCATGTGCATTGCCTCCGTCTGCTGGCAGGTGATGCTCTCCGAGTTCAACAACCGTGTGCGGTTCACGCAGCAGAACCAGGAGGTCACCCAGATGAACACCGCCATCTTCAAGGAGATTTCCAAGCGCCTGTCGGTGACCGAGGACCAAGTGACCATGGTCGCCACGCTGATGGAGGACATGCTCATCCCCGTGCTGCGCTCGATCATTCTGACGCACGTCTGCAAGATCCTCAAGTCGCAGCCTGTGATGCACCACCCGATCCTGACCCCGGCCAATGCCAGAAACGACGCCGTCTATGACACCAATTACTACGTGGTAAGTGAGAACGGGCTGGCGGCTCTGGCCAAGCAGATCAACGAGGCGGTGGGGGACGGCGCCCCCTTCCAACGGATCCACGAGGAATTGCACTGCATGCTCCGTCAGACGTCCCTTTCCATCAGCGACGACGGCAGTGGGCATCAGCGCGTGCCGTCGATTCGGCTCGACGACCGTGCTACGCAGCGCCGCGGGAGACCCAGCGTCGTGTGTTTTGCCGTCAAGCTCATTGATAAATATCTGGGTGTGGATGAGAGGGTGGTGGCGGCGTTCGGCGAGGGCTTCGAGGACCCTGCCGAGTTCGAGACCCCGGCGGAGGACGAGAAGAAGAAGAGTAGCTCCTCGGGCCAGTTGACGGAGGAGAACATCTTTGAGGATCCGGACTATGACAGTGCGTTCAAGGCCGCGCCCGAGGGCCACAATGTGCCTCTGGCGAAATGCCTCGCGACGAACCTCGTGGCGATCGGCATCCACTTGAAAGGGGAGCAGACGGAGCAGAGCATCACGCGGATCCTCGGCAACGTCTTCGCCATGAAGCGCGAGCTGCGCGGTCACAAGACGCTGGACAAGAATGTCCGTGAGAACCTGAGCCGGTACGTTGAAATGGGCATAGACCTCGCCGAGATGAACGTCGATTTCGATGAGCCAAAGGAGGTGGAGTTTTTCCGCAGCGGCATGCTGGACGTCTGCAGCAAACTTCTGTTGTATTTTAAGGAGTTCTTTGGGTCCAAGTACTGGGCGGACGAATGCACAAAGTTCAACATGGGCTCTGACAAGATCATGGTGCCCGTGGGCGCGGCGGCGACGCCTGCCACCTACTCAACCCATTTCGAGCAGGCGCTGGAGTCGGGGAATGCATGTGCGGATCCGGCGATGGAGTACGAGCGCAACACGTTCCTCGTGAAGCACATCCGCGAATACTTCTCCCACAATGGAGCGGATGACCACGACATGCTCGACATGGGTCCGCTGATTACGCCGCATCACAACTTCCAGCGGTACGGCGCCATCATCCGCGTTCGCAGGAAGCAGCAAATGACGGTGATCACGCGCCCCATGCCGACATCCCATCTCTCCATGCTCATTTACGCCAACACGCTCGGCCGAGTGCCGTGCGACGACGACTTGGACAATGGCCCCGTGGTCATCAACTGCGACACGTCCGACTTTTTCCGCCGGCGCTACATCTCCAAGAACGGGCTGTACATGGATATGACGACTTTCCCGAGCCAGCAGATGGACACGCTGCTGAAGGAGCACGCGCGCATGGAGCCGGCGGCTCGGTACCGCATGCTCGCTGAGTACCCGCGCAGCATTGTCGAAATGGAGTCAAAGCGCATGCGCAAGACGGGCAAGTGTCTTAAGTTGATCGACGAGATCCGGAATGGTTCGGTGCCATTCGAAGACAGGCGCTCCCTCAAACTGTGGAACAAGAGTATCGAGGACGGCAATAGGTTGACCGAGAGTTTGATCACGATCGAGGCTGCGAACGTGCCCGACTCGCGCCTGATTGCCGCCATGCATGCGCCGTTCGGACGGAATTCGGAGAAGTTGGACGCGGCACTGCACGACCATCTCGCACTGATGCGGATGTCGACTGTCACCAGTAGCGATCTCTTTAATTCCATGGTCGAGGAGGACAGAGTGAAGGAGTTGGCGCTGCGTCGCCGACTGGCCTACCCGATGGAGAACGAGCGGGCGCAACGCCCCGATGGTCGTGCCGGGCGGCGCTAAAAAATGCTATTAAAAATGAAAATTTTGGTCTTTTCTGGGGATGGTCAAATGCAGGCATCGTTTTCCAACTTTATGATTCTGCTCGCCCTCCTCGTCTTCATGGGAGTGTCGCTGACGTATGGCGCTCGGTTCTATCGCAACCCTGATCGAGAGGAGAGGGCATACCAGTTTGTTGCTTTTCTATTCGGGATCGTGCTCACCTGCTACAATATCGTCTTTATCGCTGACTACTTGATCTCCGTTGTAGAGTGGAAGAATGCAACACTCAGGCAGCGACCGCCGAGGCAGGAATATGTCCGAAGAAGAAGATTCTGAACCAAATGAAAGTCGTTGATTTTATTTTACTGCGGAATTCTTTGTTCACCTCTTCGAACCGCATCTCCTCATAGCGCCGAAATGTCACGGGCCAGCACAAGAGTTCGAATAGGAAGTGTAGGAACGAGTGCCGAAGAACATGCTTGGCAATCTCATCGCTCGTGAGGACCAGGTATGAGACGCGGAACATGACGGCGATCGCTGTGCATAGGTAGCAGAAGACAAAGACGACAGAGACTTCAACGGCGAGATCGAGGAGAACATTTATGTATGGCGCAATGACACAGTACGCCACACCCATGGCTTTTATTTTTTTATTTTTGAATGCGCGCTATGCGTCCTTGTTTTTCCAAAATCGGTAGGCGAGAAGAAGCACGAGACAGCCGCCAATGACTACAATGACAATATTCATGGCAATGATCGTGCCGTAGTAGTTCCCCGGGGAATTGTACGTGGAGCGAAGCTTGGGGTGGCATTGCGCAGTGCTGCCGCCGTTCATCAGTTGCAATTCCTCCCCCGTCGCGCACACATCGAGACGGCGGATGCCAACCACCAACGATCGGACCCACATGGCAGCGAGCGCGTCGTTCAGCGACTTGCCACACACCACATCGAACATGGGGGACTGCCAAGCTAGAGGAACCTGGCTGGGGTGGGGGTCCGTCGCCTGGAGCAGGTACTTGAACGTGGTCAGATCGCCGAGCTGCTCCTGCGCGAACCATGCGGCACAGTGCACATCGTTTTGGCAGGCCTGTTGGATGGCCTGCACCAGCGCGTCGTCCCCGGCCAGGTAGTCGTGCGAGAGGAGCGAGCAGTCGAAATCCGAGTCGTCCTCAATGTACGTGACGACGCCCCACGCCGACGCACACAACAAATACAGGAGCAGAATGCGGAGCAGCGGGGTGGTTCCCATTCTCTCAAAGTTTTTTTTAATTGTCTTTAATACAGCATGTTCCGAATTCTTCTGCTGCCTTGGCAAAAAAGCAGTCTATATTTTCATCGGCAGGTCTACTGCTATTGTCACCGGCCCGGCCTTCTCGTGCGTCTGGAGCATTTCCACGCTCTCTCCGTCCACGTCTTTGCTCAGGATGATGGAGGTCACGACTCGGAGGAAGCGGATGAAGACGAGCATCCAGAGGAATGTGCAGGGGATGATGGCGAGTATGCACAGCGACAGGAGGACTAGCGAATCGCTCGGCATGTCTTCCTTGTTTACACGCTTCTCTTTAGAAGCCACCTTCTCCCCAAGTAGAACGCGACTTTTTTATATTCCCTTGGAAAAAAGATGAAAAACAGAAAGATAGGGGCGATGGGGGAGCGTTCGCGGCGGCGCGGGGCGTACGGTAATTTTTACACCGACCGACCCATGTCGAACATTGCGCGATTGCGAGGCCTCAATCCAAACGAGAACCTCGAGAAGGACGTGATAGAGAAGCTGGCCCCCGCCTACTTGGACAGCGAGATGATCGGGCACGACAACGAGACGCTGATTTGCGCCACGGACAAGCAGAAACTCGCGTTCAAGAAGGCATGGACGAGCTACTTCTCGCACGAAAAGGCGAACCGCGAGAAATACACGGCGCGGGAGACGTCGCCCTATCTGGTGGAGCGGAATCACGAGAACAACCTGATGCGAGAACGAACCAACCACGATCTCGACTGCGTGCCCGCCATCCCTCCTACGGCGACGTGGCCAACGACCAAGACCTTCTTTCATTCCTCCATGGGTGATACGACGCGCAGCGTACTCACCACCACCGACAAGTACGCCGCTGTCGCCAAGTCGTTCGAACTCCTAGACTCGGAAGCCAGCAAGACGAGGATGTGGAGCTACGAGCAATTCGAGAATTGGTTGCAGACGCACGTCGACCTCCTCGCCTCCCCCGTCTCTGAAGTGCGCGGCTCCCTCCAGCTGCTCTCCTATCCCATGGATCTCGGACGACGAGTCTTCCTCCTCATTGTGCTCCCCATCCTGGACGGCGGGAAGTTCGATCGCCGATGTGCATACATGTTCTACTCGTGCAAGTGCAAATACAAGCTCGAGACCGAGGAGGACGCACAGACTGACGAGTTGGCAAACATGCCCGGCGTCCGACGATTTAGTGAAGACGAATCTGAAGAGAAGGAATCGGAGCCAGAAGCACCCCAAAAAACATGGAATTAAATGATTTTTTTCTTCTCTACTCGCTCGTTTGTTGGGGGTCGGAAATACCCAATTCCGCGCGCACCTTGTCAAACGCGTGCATAATCACGGGAGCAACATCCTTGGGGTGCGTGTACTTGCTTGTGAGCAGTTGCACGTCGCTTCGCTTCACCTCTTCGTACCCTCCCAACTTGGTTCCAATCTGCTCCGGGGTCAGGTACCCACAACGCACAAACGCCTCCGCGAGCTCGCGGTTCCAGAAACCTCCGTGACTCACAATCCTGTCCACAGTCGCAGGATCGACGGGGTTGCCCAGCCAAGTGATGTAGTTGATGAGGAGATGGTCTCCCCGGCTATTGCGGATGGTCGGGTCGGCACCCCAGTCGAGAAGGGCGTTGATCACATTGGTGGAGCCATACCACACGGCCCAGTGCAGCGCGGACTTCTTGTTACCGTCATGCGTCTCGGTGTCGTACCATTGCTTCACGGTATCGACATCATCCTCCGCGAATCCCTTGGGGGCGTGCAAATCCTTCGCATGCGCAAAGTTGTCGCCATGCAAAAACTCAACTTCTGTCGACATGAGAGAAAAAAAGTTTATTTCCATTTTCACGAAAAGTCAGTGACGCGGATCGAGAGGTCGGTATACACACAGGCAATGACGAGGCCCGAATCACAGAATTGGCCAATGTTGAGACAGCTCTGGTACGACGTGCCGTTGAGTGCGTCGATGCAATTCTGCTGCGCCTTCGAGGACCCGCACGCGCCCATGGGCTCGATGGCCGAGGCATAGTAGTTGCACCCTCCCAGTTCACAGGTGACGGAATCAAAGACACCCGAGGCGAAACCGATGGTGGGGCAGGTGCTCGTGTCGTTGCCGACGCAGACAAAGCGGCTGTTCCCGACACACGTCCCCTGGCCATTGCAGCTGCCGTCATTCGTGAGACAGGCGGAGTTGCAGCCCGTGTGGCGCTTGGCGTTCTGGTAGCTGCACGTCATGTGGTTGGAGTCGGGTCCGTCGGCAATGCCGATCAGACACTCGTTGTCGCGGAGATGCGACGGGAGACAGTTCTTGTTCGAGTTCATTTGGTTCATGAAGACGGCTTCCCAGATGACGAATCCGAGGGTCGTGCCGACGACGGCGAGGAGGATGATCCAGAAAAGGTAGCGAATGATCGTGGGCACCATGCTGAAAATGCCGCCGTCGGACCCATCGCGCTTCTTTGGTGTTTGCCGCATGAGATGGACGACGGACCTTTTTCATTGTTCGCGAGCAAGGATTATGCTTTTCGTCATAAAATGGGGCGGATCTGTTTTCTGACCGGTGCGCGCGGCGGTATTGTGTTGCCCGGTGCAAGAGAACTATACACGCCCTATACAAAAGAAAAAGGAGGATACGGCACTGTGCAGGAGGAGGGTTTATGGCTGATGGGAAGTTTCGAAAACACGATTCCAGCAGATCCCGATGATATTCTCACGGCGATCGGCGCGTTGCTGGCTCTAGTCGCGGCTTCGTTTGCCGCGCTGACGATCGCAATGGCCGTGTTCTACATTGGGAGGAGGACCACGGGCGAACAGACCGCCGCGAAACCGACGGCGATCCCGCGCGAGTGGATCCGCCACTACATCGGGGACGAGGACGCCGACGACGAGAACACGGACTACATCATCGTCGTCGTCCCCGACCCCAAGTCGAGTTGAAGAATAAATGAAACCGAACATTGTGCGGAACAAGAAAACGCCGCCCCATTTTTAAATTTCCCATCCATCAGTAAAGAGAGGTAATCATTTCATCCTTCTCGTGCGGAAAACCATGTCTAGAAGCGGCGCGATCACGATCCCCAAGGGCGAGGGGGCGATGCGGAACCCCGACGGGACGGAGACCATTGCTGCCGGCACGGGCCTCCTGGCGGCGCAGTTGCTGGCGAGGCGCGAGGCCAACCAGGAGCTGGCGCGGCAGGCGCGGGAGTCCTCGCTGAAGTCCTTCCAGTCGTACATGACGGTGCGCGACGAGAACGGCCAGCTCAGGCAGCTCGATCCGCGGACGGAGGTCGATAGGCAGGAGCTGCTGCGGCGCGGGGTCAACGTGTACCGCGCGCTCAGCGAGGAGGAGAAGAACGCCATCCCGATCCATGTGCGCGCGTCGCTGGATCGCATCGTGCTCGATCCCGTGGCGTTCATGGACGGCGTCGCGCCCTACCAGAACAAGTTCCCGCCGGACAGCGCGATGCTGTTCAACCGGCTCTACAAGTACTCGGACCCGGTCGGGCGCGCGCAGGCCGTCGCTGCGGGCATCGCCGACTACGTGCTGCACACGCCCAAGCTGTACGCCGTCGGCGCGGGGAAGCACGGCCTGGCGCTGCACTGCACGGCGCACGAGGTGTACTCGTTCTACATGAACTGGTACGCCATGCTGCTCGGCGGGATGCCCGTGTTCCAGGAGGCCGAGTCGGACGTCGTGCTCGCGGCCGTGCGCGACGCCATGGACGCGTCCAAGACGAAGATGCTGACCGCCATGCACGCCATGAAGCGGCTGAAGGAGACGGGGGCGCCCTCCCACACCGTCACCGAGAACGGCGTCACGCGGACCATGACGGTGGAGGAGGAGCAGGCGGTCTGCGAGGCGGCGTTCTCCGAGGCGAGCAACGACCTGAACCACTGCCCGCCCGTGAACCCGTGCGACATGGTCACCGGCATCAAGGTCGAGACGCTCGAGGAGGCGGCAGAGATTCTGCGGTCGGGATTCGGTGTCTACGTCTCGATCCCCGCGCCCGAGAATGAGTCCGTCCCCGCGCCGGAGGACATGGAGCGGCCCACGACCACGATCCCGGTGCAGACGCTGGAGCACCTCGAGACCCTGCGCGGCCAGGAGATCATCGGGATTGCGCGCGAGCCGCAGCTGCGCGACTGCGAGGAGTGGGCGCACGCGATCAACCAGAGCCTGAGCACCCTCGCGGTGAACGCGGGGGACGAGGAGGCGGACACGACCAAGTGCGTGTCGCTGAACAAGCTCGCGCGCTGCCTCTTCTCGTACTTTGTGGAGGGGCGCTGGCCCGACGCGCTCGTGCAGCAACTCGACGTCGGCCAGGGCCTGCGGAACAAGGCGCAGGAGACCCTCGTTACGTACCGCGGCGTCGCCTTCCCGGAAGGGTATGCCGTGAACGTCGACGCGCTCCCGCTGTACGTGCGGTCGCACCTCACGGACCACTCGGAGGCGGCCATGTTCCTGCTGCACGCCGTGCTCTCGCTGTCGCCGCCGCCCCCGCCGAGCGACTTTGACCCGGTCGCGTTCGAGCAGGGGACGGGCCCTGCGCCGGACGAGAAGGTGGTGGCGTGGCAGGCGGTGGTCGCGACCATCCTGACGATCGACCACGACATCGCCAAGGAGTACCTGGAGAAGTACCGCATCAAGGTGGACGCGCTCCCCGCCGAGATCCGCGCGTACCACATCATGAACCCGCTGGACAAGACCATCCCGCCCTTCGCGGTGGAATGGTGCGTGGCGCGCCTGACCAGCGCCTGGCGCGCGACGCCCGAGTGGTTCACCACGTGGTGGAAGGACGTGCTGGGCATGACGGCGCCCGTCGCCATCCCGTCGTGGCTGACGGACTACATGCTCGAGGCGGTGCATGTGCTCGCGGTCAACTTCAACTACTTCCGCCAGCGCACGTACTACGACATGTGCCTGGAGATGATCTCGGAGAACATCTACGCGCTGCTGCGCGACGTGAAGACGTCCCGCGCCTACGCCCTGCTGACGGCCAAGCTCACGGACCAGCAGTTCGACATCACCATCCGCATGCTCCAGCTCATGGAGTACACGATCGTGGCGATGAACGCGCGCTCGATCCCGGTGACAAAGATCCAGGACTTCCGCTCCGAGTTCCTGCCCATCACGCGGTACGTGTGCAGCACGGACCCCATCGAGGACTGGAAGAAGGCCGGGTGTCCCGGCGAGGGCGACGAGTACCTGAACCTGTACGTGCTCGCCCTGTTCCGGCGGTCGCAGAAGGCGGCGGAGGAGGTGTTCGAGAGCCTGCTGCCCGACACGGACTGGATGCTGCGGATCCGCGAGATGGACGCCAAGTTCTCGGAGGACGCCGCCGTCGTGTACAAGACGCCCGAGACCATCTCCACGCGCAGCAACATGCTGATGCACCTGTTCTACTTTGCGCACCTGAAGGAGCACCCGGGGCTGTACGACGTCATGTTCGACATGTGCCGCGCCAAGATCCTGGAGATCCTCCCCGTCACGGAGCACAACAAGCGCCGCAAGGCCTTCGAGCAGAGCGGGCTGGGGCCGGAGCTGGAGTACACGATCTCGGAAGCCGCGGACGAGGAGATGAACGGCACGGCGAGCGTGGAGGTGGAGATCAAGAGGCTCGGGAAGCGCTCGCGCGACGTTCCCCCTGCGAGCAAGAAGGGCGGGAAGCGCTCTGCGCAGCGTCGCCGCAAGTAAGAAGAGGGAATCATTAAAATGAGGTCTTTTTTATTCAATTTCAACCGATTCGAGGTAGACGGCGGGCGAGACCGTCACCGGACTGTTGACGGGAATGCTGTACGAGTACTTGCGAATGGCGCTCGTGCCGAAGCTGATGATGAGCCCCGCCATACCAAGCACGCCAAAGAAGAACACGACCCACAGGAACGCCTCGATCAACGGCGTCATGCCACTCCTTGACCCACGAAATTATTTTTTGACCGAAACGAGGTTTTATTGGAGAACGTGGTTCGGCGGCCCTTCGTTCTTTGCGCGGTGTCGCACGGACACGAGACACATGCGCTCATCCATTTCCATGTTGCTCTCCGTCTCACTGAGCGGGACAATGACAGGCCATGCCGTCTCGCTCTCGGTGAACAGGTGCAGCGGACTGTGGAACGTGAAGGCGTAGAGGTAGCGGTCGATCCACTCCCTCGTCTTGGCGGAGCGGACGAGCACCTCGATGTTCGGATCGTGCAGTATCACGTCGTTCAGCCACGCGCAAAAATCGTGCATCGACTCGTAGGGGTCGTTGGCGTAGACGGTCCACCGCTTGCACAGGGCGGGGAAATAGGGACGCTGGAACATCTCGTCTTCGGTACTGAAACAATGGCTCGTGCTGGGTCGCGCCATGAACCGCCGGAAGATGCTGACGATGTTGTCGTTGGCGTCATGGTGGTAGGCGGCGATGAGGAGAACAAAGTGTTTGGAGGGAAAGTCGCCCGTTTCCTCCACGTCAATAACAACCACCCCAGGTTCCATCCCTTCTTTTTTTAATGGCGGATGGCACGTTTGTATTCGACGGCCTGAAGCGATTCGTGCCCCTGCCGTGCGTCCGGACGTACACGCGGCAGTTCCGAGGCGAGTACGATATCGTGCAGCACGAAAGGGACAAGGTCGACGACGCCGTGTTCAAGATGTGGGCGTCGAGAATCATGCAGTCGTGCACGCCGATGACGAGGCACTTTGTGTTTTATATCGAGCACCTGAACGACACGGTGCTCGTGAACTACCAGCCCTCGGAAAAACAACTCCCCTTCAGGACGGTGAATAATCAGCTTCATTGGTGAGGATTACGCGTGCCTGACGAGCGACATGACGCCCGCCATGTTCCCTTTCTCGTCGCGGACCTGGTAGGCGACCACCGTACTTGGCGAGTAGACCCTCATCCGGATGCCGTGGGTTGCGACGAACTCCCCAACCATGCTCGAAACGATCGCGCACTTCGCAGCCATGAAATGGTCCACGGGGCCTTCCAACTTGGTGAAACTCGGCGGGTTCGTGATGGGGATGCCGCCAACCCACTCCACCAGCGTCGGCTCGAACGCGGATCCCAGACGGATCACGCCGGCGGACGGGATCCTGAACACCGCTCCGGTCCCAGACTCCTTGATCACCACGTCGTGCGGCGTGAAATTGAGGAAATCGCCGATGGAAAAAGGGCACTGCGCCATCTCCTTGTTTCTCCCCTTGTGCTGTATATTAAGATGAAAAAATAAAGTCATGCGAAAATGGAAACGTCCAGTTTCATCGAGTCGCGAATCGTCATGCCGCTCGTCGGGGTATTGATGCGGTGGCGGCCGATCGCCAAGAGCAACGCGTCGGTCTGGTACGTGTTCTCGCTGGTGCAGAGCGTGCTCGTCTTCATCCTGCTCTGGGTGCACGTCCGGTACTGGTCGTGGTACATTTTCCTGCTCCTGTGGGCCGGCACGTTCTTCTCCGTGCTCTGCGGGTGTCTGGCGCGACAGATCAAGCACATCAATGACAGGACGGTGATTGCGAACATGCTCTGGCTCGCGCAAATGGCGTTCAGCGCGCAGGTCAGCGTGCTCGGCGCCCTGCATGTCCTGGACGTCGGCGTGTACGGAACCCTCGTGGTGTGTACGCTCACTGGATTCCTCATCCTGTGTCCGCACTGGGCCGCGCTCGTGACTGGATCATTGGACATGGGCGCGTACAGCAGTCCGACGGAGATCCGGGTCTTTGCCACGACCATGGCGCTGCTGCTCTCCCCTCTCCATCCTTATGTGACGGGACATTGGATCGGGTCCCTGATCGCCGTCCTCATTTCCCTGATCACGGTGGTCCCCATCGTCCGCTTCGTGGACACGGCGCGCCTGTACGCGACGACGGGCTTCCTCTTCAGTGTCAGTTTTGTGCACTTTCTCCTCATGTTCCTCCCGCCTTTTGGAATGGTGCTGTGGGCGATCGAGGATCCGTGGATGCGGAGCGTCGCCCCCGTGACCTTTGCCGGAATGATCGTCTTCATCAACACCCAGCTCGTCGCGCGCCTCTACTTTGATCGCGCAATGAACGAGCCGGCGAGACTAGTCACTTTTTTCGAGTTCCTCCCGATCATTGGCGTGGTAAACTGCTACCTCCACATTGTCCCGCAACCGTTTGCCATTGCGATTGTGTACGTCCTGACTGCTTTTCTCACTGTCGTCTTTGTGATTCGCACGGCTCTGATTGTATTTGAGGACTCTCATGTCGCCGCAATAAAATGACGTTTTGTAATCCATTTCCTTATTTTCCGAAATTAAAGAACAAATGTTAATGGTATTCATTTTCCTTATTTTCCGGATTTAAAGGCCAAATGTTATTCATATTCATTTTCCTTATTTTCGTAGAATTTCTAGGATTTTTTCGTATGCTGCCGACACTTTTCGATGAAAAGATGTGTGGCTACAGCGTAAAAACCATGTTTGGGTCCCGAATTGCTGAAAATTCATAGGATTCCTATGTTAAGAATTCTAGAAAATAAGGCCAAATGAATACCATGTCAAAAAAAGTCGCAATTCGCAAAAACGCAATCCACCAAAAAATGACACAAGCCATTTTTCCTTATATTTTT
>Ga0164241_10001189_pt1 | contig 34448 bp, 37 predicted proteins | sample OricomyardsoilBY_FD_108780 | JGI IMG/M metagenome (GOLD analysis project Ga0164241, IMG submission 108780) | Backyard soil microbial communities from Emeryville, California, USA - Original compost - Back yard soil (BY) | ecosystem: Environmental > Terrestrial > Soil > Unclassified | place: USA... | reverse complement strand
CAACGAGCAACGAGCAGCCCAAGACACTCGCAAATAGTTGGCCCATCGCGTGAGCGTACCACGCACGACGCCTCGCGCGAGGCCGCGAAGGTGGTGCCAAATAGCTACAAATCAGCCGTCCGCGCTCTGTTTCCGAAAGATGCGAGCCCCCGTCGCCGCATAGCGAATCGCGTCGCGCAAACGCCGCACATCGACAGGCTTTTCGAGGGCACGACCGCCCACGCGGCGCAAAAACTCCGCAACTTGACCGACGGTTCCAGCACCGGTGATAAAGACGAAGCGGTGACGCCAAGTGGGATCGAGCTCGAGCGCGCGTCGATACAGCTCCATGCCGTTCATGCCCGGCATCATCAAGTCAGTCACCACCACGTCGGGAGGTTCGCTGGCGGAAATCCGCCGCACCGCCTGATCGGCAGAGGTCAGATACTCACCGATCACCTCGTCGCTGCTCAGCGCTCTTCGGTACCCGGTGAGCACCGTCAGATCGTCGTCTAGAAACAGCGCCGTCGGTACCAGCAAGCGGAGTGTTCCGCTGTCGCGCCGCGGGGGAGGAGCACTCGCGCTCTGCAAGGCGCTCGCGCTGTCCGCCGGTGCGTTTTCACTCGCGCGAAATGGCTGACTGCTCGGCGGAGCGCCGGTGTGCGGTTCTTCGATTGGGGCTGCAACCCGAATCCGCGCGCTCGAAGTGCTTTCCTCGCCAGCCAAGATCGACGCGACCCTCTGAGCACCAAGCGAGTCCTGTTCCAAGAAGGCACGAACCTGTCTCACCAGTTCGGTCTGCACGCCGGTCTTTTGAATGAAGCCATGCGCTCCAGCAGCCATCGCCTTCATGCGCAGCGCGTTGGCCGGGAGACTCGAGTACAGCACCACGAGCGTCCCGCGTGTTGCCCGCGTACGACCCAAGACATCGGCCAAGGAATCGCCGGTCATGTTCGGCATGTTCACGTCGACCAATACCAAGTCCGGACGCTCGTTCAGAACGGCGACCACCGCGCCATTGGAGCGATCGAGCGTTACAACCCGAAATCCTGCCTGCTCGAGGGTCGCACGCGTGGCTTCGAGCACCACAGCGTTGTCGTCGATCACCAAAATGGTGCGCGCGCTGCTGTACCTCATGTCTACGACCCGCACTCACACAGGAACACGACAGATGAAGCGGCCGTTCATCGCTCGAAGTTGATGGCCAGCCCGAAGATCGCGCGCTTTTCTGCTTGGGCGCGATCAGTGAGCGCGCGCGTTCTTGACCGGCCTATACAGTTTGTTCAATTATTTCAGCCGTTAACCGAGCCAGTCGTCGGCTTGACCGAACGCCGGTTTGCGGCTCCTATCCGCGGCGATGCGCTTCGTCGTCTGGCTCTCGGTTTTCGTCACCTCGGCTCCAATGTGGGCATGTGCTCCCCAAGCTGCAGCGCCCGCCCAGTCGCCGGTCGCCGAGCCCGCGAAGAGCGAATGGAAGCAGGTAGAACCCGCGAAGCAGAAAGTGCCACTCGTCGCCGAGCCCAAAGGCGTGCCGCCAGCGGCGCCGAGCTGTGAAGAATACCTTAAACAGTCGCAGGAGAGCTGCAAGCGAAGCGCGTCTCCCGACGCGGCTCGCGACGAACTCGCACGAGCGCTGAGCGTCGCGACGCCGCTCGAACGCGATGCCTCCCTCGCTTGCCTGGAGAGCGACTCGAGTCTACCCGCCGGGCTGATCCGCGCCCTACGCGCTGAGCTCGCGCCTCTGGGCTGCGCGGACGTGATCGCCTTGCCATTCCTCGAACCCAGGCGTCCAGAGTTGGATCGCAACATCGAGGACGCGCTGATCGCATTGGCCGCTGGGGGCAGGCTCGCGCGACTCGTGCACCAGGCGCCTGCGCTCTCGCCTCCCTTCGACAAGCAACATTTCATGGACTTCTTCCAGAGTACGCTCAAGCCCTGGATCGTCACACAGGCGCAAGCCATTCACGAGCTATCGCTCTCGGGTGCCCGCTTGTCTCCATATGCGAAAGGCATCGTCGCGATCGAAGCCGGGCTTTCGGACATGCGCTTCGTCTCGGTGGTCCGCCAAGTGGCGTTGCCCAAAGAGATGAACGACGACGCGGAAGTGCGGGATACTTACTATGCGGCGCTGGACGAAGCCCTCGAACCGCGCAAGGCGCGCGGGCGTGACGCCGCGTTGGTTGGCCTGCGGGAGTTCGCTAGCGTCGGAATTCTGGTCGACTCCCGAGTCGAGCGCGCTCGCGCGCTGCTGTCGGAGGTGTACTCCGGGCGGCGCATCGACGCGCTCGATAAACTGCTGTTACCCGCGCTCACGCCCGCGCTCGACGACACGACCGACAGAAAACTCGCGCTACGACTCCCCACGTTTTACGCCGGCTATTTGCTGGCCGATCGTTCGCTCGACGAAGCGCTTCTGCGCGCGCTGCTGGAGCGCGGCCTGCCGCGGTCGCTCGCACCCCAACTCGACCCGTCGAAACTCGATGACGCGATGCGAGGCTTGCTCACGCGGGCGCTGATCGAGCGTGGTCGACACTACTTCAAAGCAGACGACTTTGCGCTGGCAGCGCGACTCAGCGTGGGTGACAAGCCGAACCCCGAGCGCTCGCTGTACCGTGCGCTGGCGCTCAGCCTGCAGAGCGGCCCTCGCGACGCGAGCGAATTGATTTTGCGCGGCCCGCAACTGCCGAGCGGCGTTCTCCAGGTCGCCGAGCTGGACCGCCTAGCGAGCGAAAAGGGCAACCCGAGCGCGCCGCTGGCCGCCTTCGACGCAGCGTACCTGTTGGGGCTCGCTCCACCGCAAAACGACGCGAAATTTTGGGAAGCGCAAGCCAAGCGCTTCGAGTCCGCCGCGCGAGCACTGAAAGACCCAGCCCAAAAGCGACTCGCGCGCGAAGCGGGCAGCGCCGCCAAGGATACCGCTCGGGCACTCGCGACCAGCCACCCGAGCTCCTCAGCTAGTCCCTAGAGTTCAGATACCGGCGCTCGCAACGCGCTGCAGACCGCGCAAGAACTGATCGATCGTCGCGTCCAGCTTCTGGTCGATCTCGGGCTCCAATTGCACGTCTCCACTCTCGAGCACGGTGATCTGCTTGTCCAACAGGAACAGACCGTTGACGACGTGCAGTGGGTCGAGCGAACTGAGCACGGGACGAAGTGCATAATCGATCGCGAGCACGTGCGCGATTGAACCGCCCGTGGCGAGTGGTAGCACCACTTTCCCTCGCAAACCGAATTGCGGCAGTACGTCCAAGAACGTCTTGAGCAGCCCGGAGTAGGCCGCCTTGTACACCGGAGTCGCGACGACGATTCCGTCCGCTGCAGCAACGCTTGCCGTCGCTTCGACGATGCTCGGCGCGTCGAAGCGCGCGTGTAGCAGATCTGCAGCAGGCAAGCTGCGCACGTCGAGCAGCGACGCTTGAACATCACGCGCTGCGACGCGTGCGGCAATCGAACGCGCAAGCCGTTCGGTTCGCGACGTGCTGGACGGGCTCCCAGAAATGATGAGGACTGAACTCATGACGCTCTTCTTTGGACGTACTCTACACCCCGATAGCCCAACCGTCACTATAGTAGACAGGCTCTACCTCTAAAGGTTCGCTCGCATTCCGCCGTTGGGAGAACGTGCACGAACTCGCGCGGGAAGTCGTTCAGGATCAGCTCTGGTACACGGACGAGCATCCGGCGCATAGCAACGACCTGGCCACACATCGCCTGGCAGGCGCCGTATTACTGAGCGGCAAGATCAGGCCCTTTCCGGTCGTGGCGCGCCAAGTCCTCACTCTCTTGGGTCACGAAGACTACCGCACCGCCGATCTCGAAGGCGTGATCTTGAAGGATCCGGCGCTGTCAGCGACCTTCCTACGTATCGCCAACTCCGCGCTCTACCGCACGTTGGTTCCGTGCGAGAGCGTGCTGATGGCTTGTGCGCGGCTCGGACGAAATACCGTACGAGAGATCGTCGTCGGCGTGGCAACGATGGACATGTTTCGCGATGTGAAGAGCCGCGGCGCGACCATTCGCAATCATTGCGCGAGCACCGGAGCCATCGCCCGCACGCTCGCCGACCAATGGCGTCTGCGCTCGGGTGATCAGCTGTTCCTCACCGGACTGCTGCACGATATCGGCAAGCTGCTCTGCATGCAGGCAAACATCGAATCTTATGACGGCTTGCCACCAGCGGCGCTCGATTCCCCCGATCGCCTGCACTTGGTCGAGCGCGATCGCCTGGGCTACGACCACGCGGTGCTTGGCGCGCACGTGCTCTCGAGCTGGAAAATTCCCGACGCGATCGCTCAGGTCGTCGCCTGGCACCACCAACCCGAGCGCGCGTACGCCGGCGGGGGAACCGTTGGCATGCAAGTAGCCCTCGTGCGGCTCGCGGATCGGCTCGAATACCAATTGCGCCATGATTCCGCGGTCAATGAAGCGGTGATCGAAGAGCTGTCGAATTCCCTAGAGGCTCGCCACGTGGGCTTCAGCGCTGCGGATTTGCGTGCGAGTTGGCCTCAGATGCTCGATGCGCGGGACGAGGTGTTGGCGCTGTTCCGCTGAATCGGTAGGCTCGGGCGCATGACGCGCCGAGCCTCGTTCGACTCACTCGTTCGCCCGAAAACGCTCCACCTGGTAGGCGTCGCGTTGTGCGTCGCTGCTTGCTCCGAAGGCAACGCCCAGAAGTCGTGGAACGAGCTCAGCACTTGCCTCGCTGGCCCTGCCGCGACGAGTCCGCTACCGGCTCGCGTTGCGCAACTGCGCTCGATCGCGCTCGGCAATACCAAGACCTCGAGTCAGAAATCGGGCTGGCCAGCACGCTGCGCAGGGGCGGCCGATGATCTGTACGCCGCACTGGGGACGAGCAGCGAAGGCGCGCTGCTCAAGCGCAAGCTGCATGAGCGCTTGGCTTGCGGCGACAACAAGGGCACCTGCACGCTGCCCACAGATAGCTCATTGATCTCGGTCGCCACCGAACTCTGGGAGGCTGCCGGTAGCGCCGGGCTGAAAACGGAACCTGCTCCGGGAATTGCGGCTCCTGAAGCTGCGCCCCCCGCGCTCTTGAACGCCGCCTCTTGGAGGAGCTTCAGCGACAAGTCGCTCAGTCTGGTCGGACCATTGCCCACCGCCGACGGGCGCGCGGTCTTGTTGCTCAAGCCGAGCGAAGGCCGAGGCAAGCCTCGGGGGTGCGAGTTTACTGCCGGCTTCAGTCATGTCAGCTGCTTCGACGCCCACGCGGACGTGCCCGAATTGCCGGCGCAAACCATCGATCTCGTCTCCGACTCGAGTGGGGTGTTCGCGGCCGGCCTCACGGAAAAAGGTCTATTTGCCTACGACTTGAAGAGCGGACACACCTCCGACGTGCGTGGGCTGGGTGCGCTGCGCATGACACGCGACGGCCTGGCCGTAGAACGCGGGGAGAAGGACGAGGGCTATCAGATCACGGCGCTGTCGAGCGGGCGCGCCGGCAAAGCGAGCAAGCTACCGAACGCGACGGTACAAGGCGATCCATTGTCCTTGGGCGATCAAGTCGTGTACCTGCAGCAGACCGAGGCAGGCAGTGAGCTCGTGGCCAAGTCATTGGTCGCCGGCAAACTGAAGGACGTGAAGGTCGAAACCGGGCCATTTTCCGGCGCCCTGCATGGCTGTCGCAACGGCAATGTGTCTGCTGTCGCGGCTTATGGACCACGCGCCGGCCTGCACAACGCCAAAGCAACCGCCGGTGAAGGGAAAACGCAAGTCACCGTGACCCTGTTTCAAAACGGCGCGTGGAGCAAACCGAGCGGCACGACGATCCCCTTCGCACGCGGTCTCGAATCCGACCTGGTATGCACCAAGAACGGCGCAAGCCTCGGCTACGCGCAGACCGTACCCGACGGTGTGCTTGTCGGGCGAGTCGATTGCAGCGCGAACGGTTGCCAATCGAACGAGGTGAAGTTACCCGACATCGAGAGCAAGTGGTGGTGGGCCGTCGGTCCCTTGGGCGACAAGTTGCTCTTGATGTGGCGCTCGAACCTGGGCGAAACGCGCCTGCGTCTCGCTCCCCTCGCCTCGCTGCCAACGACCAAAGACGTCATCGTGTTCGATGCGCCCGATTTCGGTGGACCCAACGCCGGCGAGCTCAGCGCACTCTACGCAGACGACGACGCATTGCTGATCTTTCGCGGCGAAAAGCCGGTCGCGCTGCACGTCGGCGGCGACGGTTCCGTGCGCGTCGTCAGCCCCTAGATCGGCTCAACGCACTCTGCGACGATAGGCAGTCGCGAGCGCGTCCGCGTACTCGTTCCAGCGATTGCCGGAGTGGGCAGCGATCCAACGCAGCTCGAGCTCTGGGCGGCGCTTGCAAAGGTTGTACAACTCTTGCACGAGTTCTAGATTCTTGATTTCGCCGCCCTTACGTTTCCAACCGCGCGCCTCCCAGCCCGTCGCCCATTCGTTGATGGTGCTGACGCACAATTGGCTATCGGTGTAGAGCACTGCTTTTTGCCCTTCCGGCACCAGCGCGCAACCGTTGATCAACGCACTCAGCTCCATGCGATTGTTCGTGGTGTGCGCTTCGTGTCCCCAAAGCTCGCCGACGATTTGGTTGTTCGCAACGTACACCGCTCCCCAACCACCCGGGCCCGGATTTGGTTCAGCTGCGCCGTCGGTAAACACACCATCGACCGGCCCACTCGTGTACTTGGCCAGTACTTCGGCCACGCTCAAGTTCTCTTCACGCGAACTACCTAACGTGCGTGGGGCACGCGGACGGGCCGCGGGCGCCTTCTTGCTCGCGGACTGGGGGCCTTGCTTCTTGCAGGCCAGACACAGCTTGGGCTGCCAGCCGGGGTATTTCGCCAAGGTAGCCTCCGGTACGGCGAACTCCTTGGCACAACTCTGACACGCGAAACTGGGCACGGCGCGGGTGTAGCACACGCCATCACCGGTATCTTTGAGCTGTAGCGACGACCGGCGATTTTTGGTTTTGGCTTCGTTTTCGCTGTGCTCCGCTGCTCACGCAGCAGCCCACAGTCCGCTGCCGTGCTCGCGAAAGCCTCGCCAAAACTCAACGCTTGCCAGGCGGGTGTTCTTAAGCGTCCGGCCATGAGCACACTGCTCGGCGAAGCGGCAATCATGCCGAATTCCAAAGCTCGGTCAGCTCGGCGACCAGAAAGTCTCGAAAAGCGGTGACCGACGCCGATGGGAAGCGCGTAGATGGTGACACCACGTTCAAGCCGCTGCCGCCAACCGAGTACTCTGGCAATAGCCGTACCGGCAGCGGAAGGGTGCCACGCGCGGCGACGAGCCGTGCCCCGATAATCGGCAGCAACGCGATACCCACACCAGCGGCCACCGCTTGCTGCACCAGCGCCATCTCGTCCGCATTCAGTGGACCGCGAACGGTGACGCGCTCCTCACCGCGAGGGCCTGTCAGCCGCCATTCGGTCTTGCCATGAGTGCCACGAAACAACACGCAATCATGATTGGTAAGCTCGGCGACGGTCTTCGGACGCCCCCGCCTGCGCAGGTAGGCGGGAGAAGCGAAAATGCCCAGGTTGTCATTGCCGATCTTGCGCGCGACCAAGCTCGAATCGGCCAATTTCCCGGCGCGCAATGCGAGATCGAAGCCCTCGGCCACCAGATCGACGAAGCGAGAAGAGAGCGCGATCTCGACGTGCACCAACGGATACTTTCGCACGAAGCGCGCCACGAGATCACCCAGGTTCAACACGCCCATATCGGTGGGTGCGGTGAGCCGGACCGTCCCGCGAGGTTCGGTACTGAGATTCATCGCCGCCGAGGCGGCTTCCTCCAAACCATCGAGCGAAACGCGCGCGCGTTCGTAGTAGGTCTGGCCGGCTTCAGTGAGGTGCAGCTTGCGTGTCGTGCGCTGCAGCAGGCGCACGCCAAGCTCGTCTTCCAAGCGAGTCACGATCCGACTCACCGATGACTTGGGGAGCCCCAACTGCTTGGCGGCTGCCGTAAAACTCTCGAACTCGACGACGCGCGCAAAGACAGTCACATGGTTCAGGTCCATTGTTGCCAACGTAGCAACTATCCATTGTCAAGACCATATCTACCCGTGCCCTGAGCAACAATTAGACTGTTCGATATCGAGTTTCGAGGAGAAAAATGATGTCGAATATCAGCAGCAAGCTTGCCACCGTCGCCCGACTGGCACTCGGGCTTCCGTTCTTCGTGTTCGGGCTGAACGGTTTTCTGCACTTCCTGCCGCAACCGCCCATGAGCGGGCCACCCGCCGATTTTGCCGCTGCCTTGTTTGCCACCGGGTACATGTTCCCGTTGATCAAAGGGACCGAGGTGATAGCGAGCCTGCTCTTGCTGGCGAACCGCTACGTACCGCTCGCGCTGGCCGTGTTGGCGCCGGTGCTCGTGAATATCGTCGCCTTCCACGCTTTTTTGGCGCCGGCCGGGTTGGCACTGCCAATCATCCTTCTAGCGCTGGAGCTGTACCTCGCGCGTAGCTACCGCGCGGCTTTCGCTTCCATGTTGCACGCGCGCACCGAACTGCACAGCAAAGAGGCTGCGTCTGGCCGAGGGCAAGTTCCAGCTCACGCGAACTGAATCTGCGTAGACGTTCGGACCGACCATGTGCACCCGCTCGACGTGAACTCGTGCGGGTGCTCGCGCAGCGAACGCAGAAGTCAGGTCCGCAAGCTGAGCACGCGGTGCGCCAAGACGTGAGCGCCCGTCACGATCGCAATCAGCGCTACGGCTCCGCCTAGGGCGCTGGGCAATACCGACAGTTCGAACGTATCGGACATCAGAAACAGCTGCATCGACAGCGGAACTTGGATGTTCGCGGAGTTCAGAACGCCAGCTGCCATGGCGCCGACGACGACACTTGCAATGGCGCCGAACACACCAAGCATCAGCGATTCCCACAAAAACAGCCGCGCAGTTCTGCTCCGGACCCTGCCAGCGGGGCGTGCGCCTCGACTTGCGCGAGCTACGATTCGTTTACGCTTCATGCTCCGTCACCTGGTCGGAGATGTGAGTGGCGTGGCGTGCGGTGAAGTGGAGGGATGCGGAGCGGAGTTGCTCAGCGGTCTTCTTCGAATGCAGCTTCGATGTCATGCACGGCCTTGTCGATGACGTCGCCGATTCGCTTCAGGGTTTTGGGTGTGAGCTGACCACGGCCGCCCGCGCGCTTGAGGGTTTTGAACAAGCGGCCCAGGCGCTTCATGATGTCGCCAAAGTTCTCGACGTAGCTCTCCCACGAATCGTCCTCGAAGCGCTCGTAGAAGTCGGAGACCTCGTCGCGGTGCTCGAGCAAATCCGCGCGACCAGCTTCAGTGATTTCATACACTTTGCGATTGTCCTGCTCGACCACGCGCGCGTGCCCCAGCTCTTCGAGCATTTGCAGCGTCGGGTAGATTACGCCGGGACTCGGACGATACGAGCCGCCGCTTCGCTCCTCGATGACTTGAATGACCTCGTAGCCGTGGCGCGGGCGCTCCGACAACGCGTCGAGCACGAGGTAGCGCACGCCGCCGCGCTCCGCGCGCGGCGGAGGTGAACCGAACCAATCGCCCCATGATGGGTTGCGTCCGCCGCCCCCGGGAGGGCCGAACGGACCGCGCGGACCGAACGGACCGCGCCGCCCTTGGCTGTGTGACCAAAACTCCGAGCGGTCCGAGAACGCACCCTGGTTGTGCCTGTGATGTGTGTGGTGATGCATTTTTCTTTCTATTTTCGATTAGTTAGGGGTTTGCTCGTTGCGAGATAGGCGTCGGGATGGCGTCCGATACATCGTAACGATATGACTATTAGATACATCTATAGGAACAGTCACGCAAGTGGGGCAGAGGATTTTTGGGGAGCATGTCCGGGCCCAGGTCGGAACTTGGTCACCAAGGAGCGCGTTGAGGGTATGGAGCTGCCCGGAGGCTCCCGATGCTCATCGATCAGATCAAGGCGCGCATGTTCCAGGCCATCAAAGCAGGGGCCCACGTGGAGAAGGAAATCCTGCGCGTAGCGGTGGGCGAGATCACCACTGACGCCGCTCGGCCTGGTCGCCAAGGCAACGACGAGGAGGCCATGGCGATTTTGCGCAAGTTGCTGAAGTCGAACGAAGAGACGCTGGCTTCGACGACCGACGCGGAGAAGCGCGCAGTCCTGACCCAAGAAATGGAAATTCTGGCCACGTATTTGCCGAAGAGTCTGAGCGTCGACGAAATCGTAGAGGCGCTCGCGCCGGTGACGGCTCAAATCAAAGCCGCGGGTAACGACGGACAAGCCACCGGCATCGCCATGAAACAGCTCAAGTCGGCAGGTCTCAACGTGAATGGCAAGGACGTCGGTTTGGCCATCAAAGAACTACGAAAAGCCGAGTAGTTCGTGCGCGGCGCGACTTGACGATCGCTGGCCTAACCGGCAGGTTCATGCCATGCGCGCCGCCCCTCACAAAACCGACTCGGTCGTGCTCGTGACGGGCGCGACGGACGGCATCGGCAAGGAAACGGCGCTGGAATTGGCGCGCCTCGGAGCCCGCGTGATCATTCACGGGCGGAACGAAGCGCGTGTCGTTGCCGCCCATCAGGAGCTCCAGACTGTCTCGGAAGCTCCGCCGCCGACGCCCGTCATCGCGGACTTCGCGTCGCTATCCGAAGTACGTACGCTCGCGCGCGAATTGCAGCGCCGCGGCCTGCCGATCGACACGCTGATCAACAACGCGGGGGTGTACATGAAGCGCCGTGAGCTCAGCGCCGAGGGCATCGAGCTGACCTTGGCGGTAAATCACTTCGCCCACGTGCTGCTGACGCATTTGCTGCTGGAAAGTGGCGTCGGGCGCTCGCTCACGCGGATTATCAATTTGAGCTCGATCGCGCATTCGCGTGCGCACATCGACCTCGACGATATCGAGAACACGCGCGCCCCTTTCGACGACTATCAAGCGTACGCCACGTCGAAATTCGCCAACGTACTATTCACGGTCGAACTTGCGCGGCGCCTGCAAGCGCGCGGGGTGAAGGTCAACGCGGTTCATCCCGGTGTGGTCTCGACCAAGTTGCTCACGACCGGCTTCGAAATGCGCGGCCCGGACTCGCTGGGCAAGGGAGCGCGCAGCTCCGTCATGTTGGCGATCTCTCCCGAATACGCCCACATTTCCGGGGCGTATTTCGTCGAGGGGCGAGAAAGCCACATGCATCGCCGCGCGAGTGACGCGGACTTGGCAGCCCGCTATTACGAGCTGTCGGTCGCGCGGGTGGGCGTCGAGGCGATCGCCCCAGATTCAGAGGCCTGAATCAGACGCTCGAGCGCCGAGCGCGTTTGCGAGTCGCGCGTCGTAGCGCGTCGTCGATGAGGATGGTCATCAGTTCCGCCGCGGGCACGCCGCTCGCTTGCCACAACTTGGGAAACATTGAGATGGCGGTGAAGCCGGGCAGCGTATTGATCTCGTTCACGTACCACTCACCGCTCTTGTCCAAGAAGAGGTCTACGCGAGCCAGGCCATCACACTCCAGTGTGCGAAACGTGGCCAGCGCGAGGCGTTGCACCGTTTCGATTTGCTCGGGGGTGAGGTCGGCGGGGATGCGGGTGTTCACGCCGGAGCCGTCGACGTATTTGGCCGCGTAGGAGTAGTAGCCGTCCGGGTGGTTGATGGTGATTTCGCCTGGAATCGAAGCGCGCGGAGTGTCGCCGCCGAGCACCGCACACTCCACCTCTCGTGGGTGATCGAGGCCCGCCTCGATCACTAGCTTGTCGTCGAACTCGAAAGCGTGTTCGAGCGCCGCCGTCAGTTCAGCCGCGCTCTTGGCTCGGCTGACGCCAACCGAAGACCCCAGGTTCGCCGGCTTCACGAATTGTGGAAAGCCGAGCCGAACCAGCCGCGCGAGTACTTCATCAGGCGAGCGTTGCCACTCGTTTCGACGCAGCGTTTCGTATGGCAGCACGGGTAGACCCGTCTGCAGCAAGAGGCGTTTCATCACGTCCTTATCCATACCCACCGCGGAGCCGAGTACCCCTGCGCCCACGTAGGGCAACCCGGAGAGCTCGAACAAACCTTGCACCGTGCCGTCTTCACCCATCGGACCGTGCAAGACGGGAAAAATCACGTCGACGCCGAGCGGCGCACCGGATACCGCGTCGACGCGCTGCAAGCCGTTCCCCGCCCCGGATGGGTGGGGCACGAGCAGCACTCCGGGCATCGCTTCGTTCAACTTCACCAGTCGCGGATCGCGCGCGGCGCTGAGCAAGAATGCCTCGTCTTGCAAAAGCCAGCGACCGGTCTTGTCGATGCCGACCAGGACGGGTTCATATTTGTCGCGATCGAGTGACTCGACCACGAAGCGCGCCGACAGCAGCGAGATCTCGTGCTCGGCGGATCGCCCGCCAAATAGTACCGCAACGCGAAGCTTGGGACTCGAAACCATGCGCGCAAGTTAGATCAAGCGCCGAGGTTGACCAAGAGCAGGTTTTAGGACCCGCGCCAAGAGCGGAGCGCAGTTCTTGCTCGCAAGCCGGCCGCATGCTGTCCTCGACGAGATGCTGAACGCACTCATCGTCGGAGGGACTGGGCTGATCAGCACTGGGATCGTCAAGCATTTGCTCGCGCGTGGCGCTCGAGTGACGGTGTACAACCGAGCGCAGCGTGCCCGCACGGTGCCCGAAACCGTACGCCAAATCGTCGGCGATCGCGACCATACAGCGGCATTCGTGGCGGCCTTTGCCGAACAACGCTTCGACGTCGTGTACGACATGATTTGCTTTTCGCCCGAGCAAGCGGAGGCGAGCGTGCGCGCTTTCGGCGGACGCTGCACGCAGTTCGTGTTCTGTTCGACCGTCTGCACCTACCTGGTGTCCTCGCCGCCCGGCGTGCTGATCGACGAGAGCTGGCCGCTGGAACCGGTCAGCGAGTACGGGCGCAACAAGGTCCGCTGTGAGCAGCTTTTCCAGCGGGCAGCAGAGAGAGGCGCCTTCGAGCTCACGATCGCTCGCCCGAGCCACACCTATGGTCCCGGAAGCTCTTTGATCGACCAACAAGAGTTCGACAGTGGGACGTGGGACCGTGTAGCTCGAGGACTGCCCGTGCTACTCGCGGGCGATGGACTTGGCTTGTGGCAATCCACGCATCGCGACGATTGCGGAAAGTTCTTCGCCTATGCAGCGCTCGCCCCCAGCACCTTCGGGCAGGAATATAACGTCACTCGGGATGAAGTGCTGACTTGGCGTGGGTATTATCGCGAGGTCGCACGCGCGCTCGGAACGGAGGCCAAGCTCATTTTCGTCCCCGCGGGATGGCTCATCGCGCAGGCACCCGAACGCTTCAAATTCTTAGCGGAAACCACGCAATTTCACGGCGCCTATTCCTCAGCCAAAGCCAAAGCCCACGTGCCCGAGTTTCGCGCCGAGATCGGCCTGGAGGCGGGCGCGCGCGAAACCTTTGCCGACATGCGCCGACGCGGAGCATGGCGCGATAGCCGCCGCGACTCCGCGTATCAGGCACTCATCGAGCGTGCGTTGACCTTGGGCTTCGAACTCGAGCCAGCCTAACTTTTCACGCGCGAAGCGCTCGATGGAGGTCCAGGAAGGCGCGAGCCGCCTTGGGCAAACTAGCCTGCCAGTCATCCGCTGCCGTGTGGTCGGCTCCGTCGCTGATGTATTTGGCACACGCGAAAGGCACGTCTTCGGCCAGGCACGCCTTTGCAAGCGCATACGCCTCCATATCGATGACATCGCAAGGAAGGCCACTGGCTCCGGTCTCGAAGCGATCGCCCGTCCCGCACACGCCTTCGGGCAAGCCCTCGAACACAGCCGGGAAAGCCAGCGTCGCGGGCAGCGATTCGAACGGCGTTTCACCGAGCGCAAAGCCGAGACCCGTGACGTCCATATCGCGCTGCACGAACTTGCGGCAAGCCACCACACTGCCGGTAGCGAAAGTACGACTGCCGGCTGTGCCAAAGTTCACGACCAGATTCGGAAGTGCGCCTTGCGCGCGCAAGGTCGAAAGCCGGCGCGCCAAGGCGAGGGCGGCGTTGACCTTGCCGAGGCCCGTGTAAAGCACGCTCACCTCCGCTTGCTCGAACAACCCCTGCCCCTCGAGCTCCAGAGCGATCACGACCAGAGGCGCGTGCTCAGCCATAGTGAATCACCGTCCGCGCATTTAGATTGCGCCACGAAAAATCTTTCATTAGCCCGATGTCGATCAGGACACCGATGCCGGTCACGCTATAGCCCGCGAGCTCACAAAGCGGTGCCGCCGCGAGCAAGGTGCCGCCGGTGGCGAGCACGTCATCAATCAAGAGCAGTCTGCCCGAGCCTGGTTGCATCTCGAGGACGCCCGCGCCGTACTCCAAGTCGTACGCGATATCGACAACCGGCGGCGGGAGTTTGCCTTTCTTGCGCACGGGAACGAAGCCTTTGCCATGCTGGATCGCCAGAGCCGAAGCCAAAACGAAGCCGCGCGACTCGATTCCAGCCACCGCGTCGAACTCGGACCACTCGGCAGCGCTGAACAGGCCGTCGAGCGCACGGATCGTGTCCGCGAAATGCGACCGCAAGAGCGGGCTGATGTCGCGAAATAGGATACCGGGGCTCGGAAAGTCGGGCACGTCGACGACGTAGCGCGCAAGCTCGTTCATTGCGGCAAGATAGCCACGACTCGACCGGGGGTGGAAGGCTCAAACCATCGCCAGAACCTTCAGGCTCGCCCGCTCGCCAAGTTCGGCTTTTGACGAGGCTTTCGCGAGGACCGAAGCGGAACGTACTCTTGTACGTGAGCATCGGACCGCAGCAAAAACGAAGACCAAAGCCGAAATCGGCGGCCGTGGTGACCCCTTAGGATACCGGTGATGAGGCTCAAACTGGGGGCGGCAGCGGCAACGTCGCGGCGCACTTCCGCCTGCGAGTTCGCGAACTCGACATCTTCACGTCCTGTCTAACGGTTCCGCTCTCGGCGACCCGCCGAGAAGCGGCGAGTTACGGCTTTTTGGTTGGGATGAGCGCGCGCAGCCGATCCGCCTGCGGGCTATCGGGATGTGCTGCAACGAAGTCTGCGGCGCGTGATTGGGCACGCGAACGTTCACCCTGCGCGGCCAGGGCTTCGACCTCGAGTACGCTGGCTTCGGTCAGGAAGAAGCCATCCGGCCAGGCCGCGCGGTAGCGCGCGATCTCGCTCAACGCCGCCGATGGCCTATGAGCGGCGAGGGCTAAACGGGCGCGATCCAACGACTGCACTTGCTCCGCCAGCGAAGAGTTGCTCGACACGTGCGCCGGCGCGGCGGCTGCAGTCGCGGCCGTGCGCACAACTCGCCGTGCAGAGGCCGCTGCCGTGACATGACGCGGCGCGCTCGAAAGCAACGCCGGTGCGTTGGTCTTCGGCCCAGCCGAGGCTGCGTCGGGAAGCACGCTTGGAGGCTTCACGGACAGCGCGGCAGTGTGTGCGACAGACGGGCCACGCTCGGACGCCGCGGCGGCGTGCGCGTTGCCCGCGCCGTTCGCGGCTAAGGCTGAATCACTACCCGCGGGGGTGATTGATTTGGCGACTGGTGAGCTGTGCAGAACCAAGGCGCCCGCGCCCACCAACGCTCCCGCGGACAGACCCACGATCAAGACCTTCCCGCTCAGCCAGCTCGACCAGCGAGCGACGCTCGCGACGCCCGCTGCGCCGACGGTAGCTGCTGCGGGAATCGATGCACCAACTCCCAACCCGACGCCAACGCCAAGGGCAGCTGCAGCCTTGACGTAGGCGGAATGGGAAGGGGCGTCAGCTTCCGCTGAGCCTAGGAGAGCACGGGCAAAATCGTCTTCCAACGGAGGCAATGAACCGCGGCTCACTACTCACCTCCTCGTGATTGTAGGCGGGCCTTGAGTCTGAGGGCCGCCTGCTCGAACGCCTCCCGAGCACGGCGCAAACGTGAAGCAACCGTGCCAATGGGAATGTTCAAGAGCTCGGCAATCTCGGGTGAAGACATGCCCTCGAGCTCGTACAGGACGAAGCACACTCGTAGATCGTCGGACAACTCGTCGAGCACGCGGTCGAGCAGTTGGCGAAGCCGTTTTTGATCGAGCAACGCTTCTGCGTTGGGTCGAGGATCGACGCCCTCGGGAAGGCTGTCGTCCTCGGCGCACTCGCGACGCGCACCGAGCGCACGGCGCGCATTGGCTGCAACGCGCACCGCGGTGGCAAACAAGAAAGGTCGCTCACTGCCGGGTCCAATATCGGCGAGCCGGCGCGCGGCGATGATGAACACCTCCTGCGCGGCATCATCCGCCATGTTCTCGGGGACACCAAAACGACGGACGATGCGCCAAACGTCTCGAAAGTGCGCGCGCAACATTTCGGCGACGCGGGCATTCTCAAGCTGCGCGGCGCAGGTCAGACGGGGGCCGGAGACCGGCTCAGAAATTCGGCGTCGCTCAGCCTCCCCCAGGGCCCCGGCGGCCGACGCCCCAGTCCCCTCGTCGAACCCCGCCCGTGCCAGTGCCAACTCTGAGCGCATCGCCTTCGTCATGGTCCATGTGAGGCGTGGGCAGGATCGATCACTTGAAGTGGTAGGATAGTCCGATCCGGCCCAAAATGCCCGATGAAGGCACCTCGAATGCGCTCGGCTGGCCCTCTCCCGCACTGAAAGACGGGTGGACCGCCGGGATGGTTACCCCGCCATCGAGTTGAAAAGACAGGACTTCAGCAACCAGCGCTTCCGTTCGCAGGAATCCGCCAAGGGCAAACCATGGCTCGGTTTGAGATTGATGGTTCCCCTCGTACTCGACTTCGCCTCCGAGGAATCCAGCATCTGCGAACGCGCAAGGACGAATGAAGAGTGGCGTTTCTTCAGGCCAACGGACGGGACAGACTGTGAGTCGAAACGTCACCCAGTCAAAATTGGTATTGCCGCCTTTCGTTTCGTTGTCTGACTTGACTGCACGTATGGCAGCCAAGGAAAACAGCGGGCGAAACGCGGAACCCGGGTGGCCCTCGGCGTCGAACGCAACGTTCAAACCATACCCTGGACTCGGCGCTATGCTGCTTTCGAAACCGAGTCCAACGCCAACACCGAAAGTCCAACGCGGCGCTGGCTCGGTTGGCTCGAGCGGGGCCGCGCCCTCATCGATCCCCCCCGAGCGAACGGACGCGGGGGCGCGGGTGGACTTGGGCGTCTTGTCGTCGACCGGCTGATTCGGATCGGCGGCGAGCGCAGCAATCAAGGCCAGTGCGGTTGCCACGTCCTGGCAAGTCGGGCCGCGCACCTCGCGCACGACTTCGCGGCCGTCGGCCGAACGCGCGGTCAGACGCCCCGTGGCGGTGCCGTCGCGCTCCGCGAGTTCGGCGTAGAAACCGAGGGCTGGTTCGTCCGCCTCGGCCAAGCGCAAGCGCGGAGCGCGAGTTTGGACTTGATGCGCAAATTCTGCGGCATCAGGGCAAGAACCGCTGGCCCAATACTCCAAGCGAAAAGCCTGGCCCGGCTTGGTCGCGCGAGCCGGCGCTGCCGAGCACAGCAGAGCCACCAATACCGCCCAGTGACCCCCCATTGCCCCGCGCTTCATCAAGATTACTCCGTCGAGCGTTCGGTTGCCGGCGCAGCATCATCCAGGTGTACGACCAACGTAGCTACCCCTTGTGCGACTGAATGCAGCTGGAAGCCGAAGCGCTCGTAGAGCAGGCGCGCCACGTTCTCGATTTCCACACTGAGGCTCACGCACGGTGTTCCGTCCTCTCGAGCTCGACCGAGCAACGCCAATAGGAGCGCGGTACCCACACCGTGCCGCCTGAACTCCTTCCGCACGCCGATCGCAAGTTCTGGTGTTCGCTCGTCGACGAAGCCAGCTAGATGGTCTTCACGCTTCCAGAGTCGCATCCAGGATGCGCCAATTCGCTCACCTTGGCCGTCGGTCGCGACCATCGCCAAATCACCAAACCTGCCCCAACCATCGAGGGCCTTGGCTAGCGCCGGTTCAGCCAGCGCCTCATCGAGGCTGGGGCGCGCGATGCCGGCGCGCCAATAGGTGGCCTCGTACAACATCTCACGCAAGAACTCTGCGTCTTCCGGGCGCGTGCGCCGAATTACCAGCGTTTTTACCCAATTTTTGTGCGTGGCGGGCATCCAACGGAGCGCTTGGCGTCGAGAGACTCGAAAGTGGTTTGGAGCGTCAAAGCGAGTTTGGGGTTGGGAACGCCCTACTCGTGGGTGAAGCCGGGAAAGTAGCTCCTATCAGTGGCACAGCAGGCTACGCGGCGTCAATTGACGTCGCAGGCCGCCGCGGATCATGAGACTATGAGAGCGGCTCATGCTGAGACGCGAAAGACGTACCCGATGACGTTCCAGGAAGATGCACCCGGACGTTTGCTCGCGGGTAAGTACGAGCTGGTAGAGAGACTCGGACAAGGCGGCATGGCCGTCGTTTGGCGCGCGCGGACCCTGGGCGCTGCGGGCTTTTTTCGCAACGTCGCACTCAAGCGGATCGAATCGGCTGTGCGCGGCTTCGAAGAGGTCACTGAAATGTTCGTGGAGGAGGCTCGGGTCGGCGCCGCGTTGCAGCACCCGAACATCGTCCAGGTTCACGATTTTGGCGAAGACGAGCAAGGTCAGCTCTACCTGGTAACCGAGCTCGTGGACGGTATTCACCTGGGGCGATACCTCGCGAGTTTTCGCGACCACCAGGAGGAAACCCCGTGGCAACTCGTGACCGCGATGATGATCGAAGTGTTGCGCGCGCTCGAAGGCGCTCATAATCGCGTGGACGAGCAGCGGGCGATCTCCCCCATCTTGCACCGCGACGTCACCCCAGGGAACATTCTCCTGGCCGAGACCGGGCAAGTGAAGCTCGCTGACTTCGGTCTCGCGCGCGCGATGGATCGTGGCCGCATGACGCGCCCCAACATCGTGAAGGGCAAGCTCTCCTATCTCGCGCCAGAGCTCTTGATGGGGCTCGCGCCGAGCGTCAAGTGCGACCTGTTCAGCCTCGGCGTCGTCATGTGGGAAGCGCTCGCTGGTGAACGCTTGTTCGATGCCGCAACGGACGCGGACGTGGTCGCGTGTATTCGCGACGGCAAGATCCCGCTGCTCAGCATGAAACGCCCCAACCTGCCGATCGCGATTACCTCCGCGGTGCATCGGGCACTGGAGCGCGACCCGGCCCAGCGCTTCCAGTCTGCACGCCAGATGCTCGACGTGCTCACCTCCGTGCTGCGCGTGCTGCCGGAAAGCGTCGATAGCCGCGTGCTCGCGCCCAGCATCCAAGCCGCACGGGCCCGCCTTTCGCCACGTTAGGCGGGCGCGCGACCGAAACCGCCATTTTTAGGCGAATGTACGGTTGAAATTGAAAATCGTTTTCAGTCCGCTAGAGTTGCCGGGACGCCTCGATGAACCTCGCGCAGATCCGGATCGGACAAATTGTGACCGTGGCCCACGTGGCAGGCGAGGGCTCGTTTCGTCGCCGTTTGATGGAGCTCGGATTGGTTCCTGGAACCCGAGTCGAGGTCGTCGGCGTCGCACCCTTGGGTGATCCGCTCGAGCTTCTGGTTCGCGGTGGCAGTCTATCGATTCGACACGCCGAAGCCCAGGGCGTGTCTGTGAGTTTGGGTGAGGCCTCGAGCGCCGAGCGCGCGCCAGGGACCGCCGGTCGCAGCGAGGGCAACGGCTCCCTTGCGGCACCTGGTCTTGCTCGCAGCGCGCCGTGACCCAGCAAGAGCTCACTCCGATCTCGTCCCGTGACGCAGGCGCCGCGCCAGATACCGCGCGTACGCCGATCGTGCTCTTGATCGGCAATCCGAACACCGGCAAGACCACGCTCTTCAACCGCCTCACCGGGCAGAATGCGCGCATCGGCAACTATCCCGGAATCACGGTCGAGCGACGCTCAGGAGATCTCAGGTTGCGCGGCGACGCGCAGCGGTTGGTGGAGGTGGTCGACGTACCTGGGGCTTACTCGCTGAGCGCGCGCTCGGCAGAAGAGCAGATTGCGCTCTCGGCGGTGCTCGGCTGGGGCGCAAATCCACGTCCCGATTTGTGCGTTCTGGTCGTCGATGCCGGCCAGCTCGCGCGCAACTTGTACCTGGTCGCACAGCTGCTGGAGCTCGACGTTCAAGTCGTTCTGGCGCTCAACATGATCGACGAAGTGCGCGACAATCCGCCCAACGCGGGCGAACTCAGCCGTTTTCTCGGCGTGCCATGCGTCGCGACTGATGCTCGCCACGGTACTGGCATGCTCGAGCTGGAGCGCGCCATCGGCGCCGCGCTGGCACGCCCGCCGCGCCCACCGCTCCGCATTCAATACCCGGCCGCCCTCGAGCGTGATTTGGAGGACGTGGCCTCCGCCCTGCCGAGCGAATGGAACGAGAATCCAACGCGCGCGCGAGCACTCGCGCTCTGGGCACTGACCAGCATCGAGGCCGACGATGAATTACAAGGCATCGACGCAGGTCTACGCGCGCGCTGCCTCGAAGTCCGCGCCCGAGCCGACGCGCGCGACATCGATCAAGAAGTGATCGCCACACGCTACGCGCTGATCGACGCCGAGCTGCCCAAACTCTATCCGAGAATCGAAGCGCATCCGAAGAAGCGAAAGGCGTCGGAGCGTGTCGATCGTGTGCTCCTACACCCCGTATTCGGCTTCGTGATTTTCATCGGCGTGATGTTGCTGATGTTCCAATCGCTGTTTTCTTGGTCCGATCCGGCGATTCGGCTGATCGAGACTCTGACCAGCGCGAGCGCAAACTTCGTCGAGGCGCACGTTCCCGAGTCGATCTTGCGCGATCTGCTCACGCGCGGAGTGATCGGTGGCGTCGGCAACGTGGTCGTATTTTTGCCGCAGATCCTACTGCTCTTCTTCTGCATCGGGGTCTTGGAAGATTCCGGTTACATGGCGCGCGTGGCGTTCTTGATGGACCGCATCATGAAGTCGCTCGGCCTGCACGGGCGCGCTTTCGTCCCGATGCTCTCCGGCTTTGCCTGCGCGGTGCCCGCCATTTTGGCGACCCGCACCATGGAGCGTCAGCGCGACCGTTTGCTGACCATGCTGGTCGTGCCGCTCATGACTTGCTCGGCGCGTCTCCCGGTTTACACCCTGATCATCGGTGCCTTGTTCCCGCCCTCGCGCGTATTCGGTTGGCTCCCAGTACAGGGGCTACTCATGGTCGCGATGTATTTGTTTTCGACCAGTATCACGCTGATCTCGGCAGGTGTGCTGGGCCGCACCGCGGTCAAAGGCCGGCGCATCCCGTTGATTTTGGAGTTACCGCCATATCGCTTGCCGAGCCTCACCGGCACACTGTCGATGATGTGGCGACGAGCCGCATCCTTCCTGAAGGAAGCCGGCTCTGGCATCTTGGTGTTTACGATTCTGCTTTGGGCCTTGCTTTCTTTCCCGCGCCCAACGCACGTCGATCAACCGTTACCTCCCGCGGCGGCCATCCATCAACAAGGGCGCAATGTCGAAAGCGCGAGCCCAAACAGTCAAGTCAGCGCGCCGGAGCCGTCGGCCATCGAGCAGAGCTACGGTGGCCGCCTGGGCAAGACAATCGAGCCGCTGCTCCGCCCGCTCGGCTTCGACTGGAAGATCGGTGTCGGGCTGATTGGCGCCTTCGCTGCTCGTGAAGTGTTCATCTCGACGCTCGGACTCGTGTACGGCATCGGCGACGCGGATGAAGACACGACCCCTCTGCGCGACAAGATCCGCCAAGAACGCAGCGCCGATGGAACGAGCGCGTATTCGCCACTGACGGGGCTGTCGTTGATGATCTTCTTCGCGCTGTCCTGCCAGTGCATGAGCACGTTGATGGTGGTGTATCGCGAGACTCGATCGGTGCGCTGGCCGCTGTTCATGTTCGGCTACATGACGACGCTCGCCTACGTGACGAGCTTGCTGGTGTATCAGGGCGGACGTTTGCTCGGTTTCTAGGCCTGCAATGCCGGAACTTTCGCCACTGCCTCGTGAGTTTTACGCGAGACCGGTGCTCAGCGTAGCCAAAGCGTGCATCGGGAAGTTGCTCGTGCATCACTCCGAGGAAGGGCTCGCCGCGGGACGCATCGTCGAGAGCGAAGCCTATCGCGGCCCTGAGGACCGCGCGGCCCATTCCTACGGCGGACGACGCACCGCGCGCACCGAGGTCATGTTCGGTCCGCCAGGCTTTGCGTACGTGTTCTTCGTGTACGGCATGCATCATCAGTTCAATCTGGTGACGACCAAAGAGGGCGCGCCGCACGCCGTACTGATCCGCGCGATCGAACCCGTGCTGGGCGTCGAACTGATGGCCAAGCGCCGCAATATGCCTGCGACCGCGCGCGAGCTCTCGAACGGCCCGGGCAAACTCTGTCAAGCGCTCGGCATCGGACGCGATTGCTACGGAGTAGATCTTTGCGGCTCCAAGCTTTTTTTGGCCGAAGGGCCTTCCGTCCGCAGCGCGAGCGCCAAGCGCGTCGGCATCGACTACGCCGGTGATTGGGCCGAAAAGCCCTGGCGTTTCTACGATCCGAAAAGCCGGTACGTGTCGCGCACGGGTCCCTGATAAAACCTTCGGGTCGATGTCCGATCGCCCTTTCCCGCCTCGCAGCCAATCTCGCCCCGCGTTCAGCGCAGTCAGCGCGCGCGCCCCCAGCCCGCCACCGGGTCCGTCGAGCGCTCCGCAACGCTTCATGGGTAAGCGCATCACCGTCTGCGTCACCGGCAGCGTGGCCGCCTACAAGGCCGTGCTGCTGGTGCGCGCACTGCAAAAGGATGGCGCGTTCGTGGAGGTGGTGCTGACTCGCGCGGCACGCGAGTTCGTCGGTGCCGCGACCTTTTCCGGCCTCACCGGGCGGCGCGTGTACCTCGACGCATTCGATACCGATCACCCTGGGGAACTGCACGTCAACCTAGCGGCGCGCTCGGACATGATCTTGGTCGTTCCCGCGACGGCAGACGTGCTCGCGCGCTTTGCCGGTGGCCGCGCGGATGATTTGGTCACGGCGCTCGTGCTCTGCGCCACCTGTCCGGTATTGGTGGCGCCGGCCATGCACCCCAGCATGTGGAGCCATCCTGCGACGCAGCGCAACGTGACCACGCTAGCCGCCGATCGTCGCATCGGGTTCGTGGGTCCAACCTTCGGCGAAGTCGCTTCCGGCGATACTGGCCTCGGTCGCATGGCAGAGCCCGAGCAAATCATCCAAGTCGCTTCCGGGCAGCTTTCTGGCATCTCACTGACCGGCAAGCACATCGTAATCAGCGCTGGTCCCACGGTCGAAGATCTCGACCCGGTGCGCTTCGTCGGCAATCGTTCGTCGGGCAAAATGGGCTTTGCGCTGGCTGAGCGGGCCAAGGTGTTGGGCGCAAGAGTGACGCTCGTCGCAGGGCCGGTGAATCTGCCGACCCCAGTCGGCGTTCAGCGCATCGATGTACGCAGCGCGCTGTCCATGCGTAGTGCACTCTGGCAAGCTCTGTCCCCGGACCTTTCGAGCGCGGATGCCTTGATCATGACCGCCGCGGTAGCGGACTATCGCCCCGCCGAAAGTCACTCGACCAAGATGAAGCGCGGCCCCGAGCCTTTGCACTTGGAGCTGGTCCCCAACCCAGACTTGCTCGCCGAGATCGGGCATGCGCGCAAAGACAAGATGCCAGTTCTGATCGGGTTCGCGCTCGAGACCGACGTCGACGAAAAGGTGATTCAATTGGCACGCGGCAAACTCGCCGCCAAGCACGTTGATTTGGTCGTCGCCAATCACGCTTCGGAATCGCTAGCCAAAGACGACATCCGCGCCATGCTCGTAAGCCCGACGGACTGCGATCCGCTCGGATTGCTCAGCAAGGAACAAGCCGCCGATCGCATCCTGGGTTGGTTGGCCACGCGCTTTCGGGAACTCGCCTGATGCGTGTGCTTCTGACCCTCGCACTGACCTTCGCGGGCATGGCGTATAGCTTCAGCGAAACGCGCGCCGGTAGCCCACTGTTTTGGCTGGGCGTGAGCTTGCCCTATTTGCTGCTCGTCGCCCTCGCCCTGCATAAAATGTGGGCCGAAGGCACGCTGGTCGATCTGCTCACGCCGCGCTGGGGCGATCTTTCGATCGGCGCGCTGTCGATGATTGGCCTGCTGTTCGCGTCCTGGGCCGCACGCAAGGTTCTCTCGCCAGCGGGCAGCCCGCGGCAAGCCTGGCTGTTTACCATCTATCTGCAGCTCGGAAACCCCGAGCACCTGCAACGGTCCACCGCGTACACGCTGTTGATCTTGGCGATCTGCGCTGCTGAAGAGATCGTCTGGCGCGGCATGGTCTTGGGTGACCTCACGCAACGCTTTGGTCGTCGTGCTGCCTTGCCTTTGTCTGCGCTGGCCTACGGCGTTTCGGCCCTGCCCACGCTCTGGCTACTGCGTGACCCAGTCGCCGGGCTCAATCCGCTACTGATGACTGCAGCGGTCGGTTGCGGCTTGGTCTGGAGTTTCCTCGCGGCGCAACTCGGTCGCCTCACGCCGGTGGTGATCTCGCACATGGCGTTCACCTATTTCACGATCGTACAGTTTCACCTGCCCGGTCTCTGAGCGAGTCCGGATGTAGGGACCGCCAAGCGCGCAGATTGCCGCGGGCTGTCGCAGCCGGTAAGTGTATGGCGCCGGTTCGCGCTGATGTCGGGCGCGGAGGTGCGCAAAAAATCTTCGCGCATCGCCACTATTGTTGGCACTCGCGCGGGCCGTTTTTCGGGGTGTGTCGCCACATCAATGTTGCGACCAAAGGACATCAAACTCAGCATGGCAAGCGTTCTCCGAAACACCCGCGCTAGTGCGCTCACCTTGATCTCCGCCGTCGGCCTATGTCTCGCCGGCTGCGCAGCCCCGGCCGCTGCACCGCCGTCCGACCCGAGCGGCGACCAAGCCAAAGCGGCGAAAGCCCCCGAAAAGTCAGCCGCTGCCCCCGAGCAAGCCGAAGCTGCGCCGAGTGAAGCGAGCGAAGCCCCCGCCAAGTCGCCCAAGCGTGAAGACGAGGACCGGGATGGATTGCGCAAGGCCAGCCGCCCGCCGCTAGAAATGCTGACCGGCAACAACGTCGTTTACGTGTTCAACTTCGCGGGCTCCAAAGTCGGAACGGAAGCCAAAGAGCAATGTGAGAGCAAGAACGAAAACCCGGCTCAAGCGCGCGATTGTGTTGCCAAAGAACGCGGCAAAATCCCGGTGGAGTCAGTGCGCTTCGTGAAAGACGGCGCTGGCCAGTATTGGTGGGTCACCCTCAACCGCTACAAGGGCAACCTGCTCAAGTGGCACAAGATTCAATTCCTCCCCGGCAAGCAGGACGCCGACACGGTCAGCCTGAGTTTGACCGGTAAGGACAAGGGGATCGCGCCGATGGCGCGGGTTCCCGCCGCGCTCAACGTCGAACTGCCGAACGACTACAGCATCGTCATCAGCGATCCAGAGTACGGACCAATGATGTACGACGCCAAGATCGGCGTGCTCGAGCCCGAGCAGTGATATCGCGCGCGCGCTTCGCATGATGAGCTGGACCAGAATCCGCACGATCCACGCGCGCAGGTAATTCTTTGTAAGAGATTGTCGGACGGCATCTCACGCGGCAAAGAGCGTGTCAGACTCTGAGTCATGCGCAGACTCTGGCCGCGTTGGGTGGTTTTATTGGGGTTGTCATTGGTCGCTCTGTTCGTGTGGCGACCCGCTGTATGCTATCTGCGCGCAGCGCAGTTTCTGCGGAATATGAGCCAGCCGGCTGCGGCAGTGGCCGCGCCTATCGTAGTGACACGAGACATCAGCGTTCCGGGCGAGCACGGGCCGATTCGGGCGCGCTTGTACTTCCGCGCCGACCAACCACGAGGCGAGGGCATCGTGGTTGCCCATGGCGTGCATTATCGCGGAATTGATGAAGCTCGCCTGGTGCCGTTCGCGCGCGGACTGGCAGAGAGCGGACTTTCGGTGCTCACGCCCGAGCTTGCAGATCTTGCGGACTACCGCATCACGAGTAGCGGTGTTGGCGTGATTCGCGACGCGGTGCGCTACTTCGCCGCTGATCACGAGCATGTTCAAAGTGACCGAGTGGGCTTGCTTGGGTTCAGTTTCGCGGGCGGCCTCTCGCTCGTGGCGGCCGAAGATCCGGCAACGGCCGAGCACTTGTCGTACTTGACCAGTGTCGGAGGGCACCGTGATTTGCGCCACGTGCTCCGCTTCTTGATCCACAATGAAATCGAAACGCCGAACGGCGTCGTTCCGCTCAAAGCCCATGAATATGGGCTCGTGGTGCTGGTGTACGGAAACCTCGAGCAGTTCGTGCCGACAAGCGATCTTGCGACGATGCGGGCGGCTTTCAAAGCGTGGTTGCAGGAGGACCGCAAGACCGCGCGCGAATTCGCCCAAGCGCGCACCAGCCCTGAAGCGAACCAATTGTGGGACCTCCTGGAAACCGGAAAACTGCAAACGCTGGCTCCGCGATTGGACGCGCTGTTGGAGGCTCAGCAGGCTCAGCTCGCCGCCCTCTCGGCCGCTGGCAGACTCGCCAACGCTACCGTGCCCGTCTACCTGCTGCACGGCGCGCACGACAACGTGATCCCTCCTTCCGAAACGGATGCAGCGGCCCTCGAACTCGGTAAAGCGCGGCACCTCGCGCTCGTCTCACCGCTGATCGAACACGTCGAGGTGAGCAAGGGCGCGGGGCTCGGCGATCAGCTCGCGCTGGTCTCGTTCATGGCGCAGCTGCTCTGATCGGTGTGCTATTTCTCGAGCGCGAGCAGCGTGAAGGCACAGCGAGGAAAGCCTTGCGTAGCAGCAGCCGTCAGCACACGCTCAGCGACCGCCGCCACGGCTTCGTACTCCGTGCCCGGGTGCTCAGCGCCGTACTCACGACCAAGCCGCTCGAACAGAGTCAGTGAAGAAACAAGCTTCTGCGCATCGATGGTCGAGCCCATGATCTCTGGCAAGTGGTGACCGCGCCCGATTTGCTCCGCCACCGCGGTGCTGATCTCGAGTAGCCGCGAGCGCAACACCGGATCTTCTAGATAGGCCTGTGCTTCAGCACGCGAAGCCAGGGCAAACCGCTGTGCCTGAGCTGAATATCCAAGCCCCGCTAGCTGGGGAAAGACATACCAGATCCAATGCGAGCGTTTGCCCGTGCTGCGAATTTCGGCCAGCGCGTTGCGGTAGCCCGACGCGGGCTCGTCCTGCGCGACGAGGAACCGCTTCAACGCGCTGGCGGACGCCATTCGAATTTAGCCCGCGCTGAGTTTCGCGAGCTCTTCTTCGGCGATGTCGAAGTCAGCGTAGACGTTGGCGACGTCGTCGTGCTCGTCCAACGCGTCGACCAAGTTCAAACAAACTTCGGCGTCACGCCCCGTCACCGGCTTTTTGTTCTTTGGGATCCACGCGACCTTGCTGGCTTGAATCGGCAGCTTGGCAGCCTCGAGCGCCGCGGTCACCGTGTCGCAATCATTCGGCGGCGTGTACACGACCCAGACGTCGCCTTCGTCGCGGTAGTCTTCGGCGCCGGCGCTGAGCGCGGCCTCCATCAATTGGTCTTCACTGACCGCGCTCTTGTCGAGCGTGATCGTGCCGAGCCGATCGAAAGCCCATTGTGCACCGCCAGCGCCGCCCATAGCTCCGCTGTGGCGCTCGAAGATCTTGCGAAGCTCGGCAGCGCTGCGGTTGCGGTTGTCGGTCGTGCCCTCGACGAGGAACAGGGTGCCGCCGGCGCCGGTACCCTCGTACAACACGTCCTCGTACGCCGCGCCCGCAATTTCACCGGTACCGCGCTGGACGGCGCGCTTGATGTTGTCAGCGGGCATTTGTTGAGCACGGCAATCCGCCACCGCTTTGCGCAAACGCGGGTTGGCGTCGACGTCGCCGCCGCCAATGCGCGCCGCCGTGACGACTTCACGGATCAGCTTGGTGAAGATTCTACCGCGCGCGGCGTCGGTCTTGCCCTTCGCACGCTTGATTGTTGCCCACTTGGAATGGCCACTCATGCGCCGTAGCTAGCACCGCCCGGGAAAGATGTGAACCAGCTCGAAATCGAGCTCAATCGGCGGCGAAACTGACCGCAAAAACCGAGGCTTGCTTCGCCCAAGGGACAGCGCGTTGCGGTGCACGGAGCGCGTCCAACACGGCGATCACGTCCTCATACGGGGCCGAATTTTGGACGTGCAGCACGGCCTCGTCCAACTGTGGATCGCTTGGGTCCTGGTGCGTTCCATTCGCACGAAACGACTGCTCCAAGAAATGCGCGAGCTCCGGATAGCGTCGGTCACCACGCCCCTCGATCACGACTTGCGACGGAACATCGTCACTCGACACGACCGTCGCGCCCGTGCGCCAAGTGACGTGAAAGCGTTGGTCCTTCAGTTCGACGTGCAAGCGTTTGCGTTCGGCCTCCGCTATCTCCGATTGTTTGCCGGGAACGAGCGCGCTGCTCTGCAGCCGCGCGAGGTTCATGAAACCCAAATTGGCAAGCAAGAACACGACCAGGCAGATCAAAAAATCGATGAAAGGGACCAGTGGCAGGTGATGGTTCACCGTCCTTCTTCCGCCGCGACCACTACTAGAATCAGAATCGATGGTTGCCATGGCCGAGTCCGACACGGCCCGAGTTTCAAACCTTGGGCTGTAACCACGACGAAAGCACCCGGAAACCTTGGCCGCCCACACTCGACTAACGATGTCCATTGCGCTCACGGTTCCGGAGCGAGCTCAGCGGGTGGTCGCGTCCGATCTGGAAATCAGCATCCTCGGACCGTGTGAATTCCCCTCACCGCTCGCGGATCGCCTGAGTCAGGCTGCGGTGCACTACGTCGGCCAAGCGGATCGAGTGCTGCTCGACGATCGCTTGTCGCGCCTAACCGAGTTTCGAGATGACCTTTCGCGTGCCCCAGCGTTCGAACTCGCAGGACCCCGACATCGACTGTTCTTCGACCCGAGCAAGCTAAAATGCGGCATCGTCACCTGCGGCGGTTTGTGCCCCGGTTTGAACAATGTCGTTCGCGGCTTGGTGCTGGAGCTGAATCACGGCTATGGCGTGCGCCAAATCATCGGCTTTCGCTACGGCTACGAAGGGATGATCCCGCGCTACGGACACCAGCCGTTGAATCTGACCCCTGAATCAGTAGCGGAAATTCATCACGAGGGCGGCACGGTGCTCGGCACCTCGCGCGGCAACCAAGATCCGAAAGAGATGGTCGATCGCTTGGTCGAACTCGGGATTGGCGTATTGTTCGTCGTCGGTGGCGACGGGACGTGTCGCGGCGCGATGACGTTGGTCGCGGAACTCAAGCGTCGCGGCCTGTCGATCGGCGTGATCGGCATCCCGAAGACGATCGACAACGACATTCACTTCATCGACCGCAGCTTCGGCTTCGAGACCTCGTTCTCCGCCGCGGTCGACGTGATCAAGAGCGCACATGTCGAAGCCAAGGGCGCGAAAAACGGCGTCGGATTGGTCAAATGCATGGGCCGGCACTCCGGTTTCATCGCCTGCCACGCCGCGCTCGCCTCCACGGATGTTGATTTCGTGCTGATCCCCGAGCTCCCCGTGGCACTCGAGGGGGAGACGGGGTTGCTTCGCCTACTCGAAAGGCGGTTGGTGCGCGATTCGCACGCCGTGATCGTCGTCGCCGAAGGCGCGGGACAGGATTTGTGCGAGAGCAACGGCCCCGCCTCCACCGACGCCAGCGGAAACGCCAGGCTGAACGACATCGGCGTCGTGCTGCGCGACAAGATCAGCGCCTACTGCAAGTCTCGTGGTCTCGAGATCACGCTGAAGTACTTGGACCCGAGCTATCACATCCGCAGCGTGCCCGCCTCCCCCGCTGACAGCGTGTACTGTTGGAACATGGCTCGCAATGCGGTGCACGCTGCGCTCGCCGGCAATACCGAGATGTTGATTGGACGCTGGCACGGTCGCTTCGTGCATGTGCCGATGCCGCTCGCCACGCGCTACCGCAAGCAAGTCGACACGGCCGGCGATCTGTGGACGAGCGTGATCGAATCGACCGGGCAACCCGTGGCCTTCAATCTGTAAGCGCGACTGCGCCCCTACCGCTTGTAGCGATCCGGAGACCCGCCGCCGATTACCAGCTTCTCGACGTGCTTTGGCGCGACTGGTGCAGCTTGCTTGAGCACTGCCGTCTTCTGGTGCATCACCATCGTGCCGCGCCCCTTTTGCTCGGCCGCGCGCTTCGCTTGCGCGGAATCGGGGCTGTTTCGAAGAGGAGTGATTTTGCGGTCGAGCCGGCTCGCGTGTGCAAACGCTTGCGCTACTTGGTCGACCAGAGGTCGAGCACAGGCCAGAGTTCGTTCGAGCTGTGCCTTCTTGCGGGCGACCAGGGCAGCGTCGGAGGCGCGACGTGACAGCTCCGAAAGCTCATCCAGCGTGAGCTCCAACATCTGCACATACGCTTGGTCGAGAGCGTAGAGACTACAACGCTTACGTACTCCCGGAGATCCACGCTCCAGCAGTTCGCGCGCGGTATCTCGCAGATTCGCAAGGGCACTGCGAAACGCAGCCGCAGGATCCTCCACCTCGGCAGGAACGCCCTGCTGCGGCACCCCAGATACGGTCTCGACCACTGAGCGGGCTTGTTCCGCGAGAACCTCCGCCCGCTCGAGCGCCGCAGTCAGCCGTTCACCCGCCCCTTTGACGTCCGCTTCACATTGCCGGTATTCGGCAAAACTCCGGTCCAAGCGCAAGCATTGATCCGCTGCCAACCCGATCAGATCGAGTGAGCAGCCTCGCAACAGCGCCCGTTGCTCGGGCGTCGTTTCCCGCCAACGAGTGTGCGCGCCCACGCAGACTTCCGCTGCCTCCTCCAAAAACTTGGGAATCGCCGACAGGTCCAGGGCCGCCGCGCTGCCGTGCATGGTCTCGCTCGCGGCATCGAGTAGCCCTTGATCCGGCTGCCCCAATTGCCGGACCAGCCGCTCGAGCTCGGACAGCACGGTCGAGCGCTGCAGCGGGCGCGCCGAATCGCGGCGATTCACGGCTGTGCCTGGTGATGCATGGTTCTCCCTACCGGCGATGAACGGCTAACTTTCGAGATTCTTTGGCCCATGACGCAAATTATTTCATGCGCTTGGGCCCTGCCGGTTTTCGCCGCTTAAGCTGAACGAATTCGAGCCGTTCGCACGCGCAACTTCTCGTGTCGACTACTACCGCCTTTCCACCCGGAATCGTTCATCACTGCGTCGAGTGTGCCGCCTTGTCGCCGCGCACGAACGCCAATGTCGTCGACCACGCCTCCGCTTGGCGTCTGAATCGTCGACCCACGCGTGATGGCCGATCGGTGTTGGAGTGGCGTTGCCCGCGCTGCGCAGCGCGATTGGCGCAAGCGCACCCCTGAGAGTTTCGCTGCGCCGTGCGTCAATGCGACCGCGGGTGTCCCTGTGTATTGGCCACCTGCTCCGACGTCGGAGCGACTATGGGCTGCGAGGGCTCGAGCCAGGCGGGATTACCTCGCAACGGCTTATTTTCATTCCCCAACCGGAACGCCCGCGCCACCATCTCGGTCATGGGTCGCAGCGACGACCGCTCGTAACACTTGAGCTCGAGTCGTGAGCGATTGGCGAGCGCCGCCCCTCCGTGTGCACCGAGCTGATGACTCCAAACGTCGGTCAGGAAAACGACGCGCCCCTTGGCGTCGAGCAGGTCGGCGCGCGACAAGTCGACTCGATTGTGGCTGCCGTCGTCGGCGCGGCCGCTCAGCACATCGAGCGAGCCGTCCGGGCGTTGCTCGTACGAAACCTGAGCGCCTTCGATGTCGCCCGCGCCGTACATGGCGTCCTTGAGCCCCGGGAAAACGTACAAAAAGTGGCTATAAACCGCATCGACCGCCAGCGCCGGCAACACCGAGTACGATAACGAGTTGTTCCCCCACGGGCGCTCTTCCGACCAATACACGAAGTAGCCAACCGTGATTCGATTGCCAGTTCGGCGTGTCCGATAGAGCACCGTGCTGCCCAGCGCGCCTGCTGACCACGAGCGAGCGCCGACGCACACCGGCTGCTCCACGACTCGCGCCTCGTCATCCGAGCGTTGCTCGGTGGGCGCTGCTTCTGGCCAAGCAGCTTGACGTGGCGCAACGGCACAGCCTGACAGCGCAAGCAGCAAGACACACCGAGACAGCAATGCAGACGTGAGCAACGTTGGCCTAGGCAAGGTAGCATTGTCGCCACGCTTGTCTGTGCCGAGTTAACGTCAGAATGATGCGCAAACTGAAGCTCGCTACTCAGCGGAGTGGGCTTGCGTTCTGCATTGTATGCGCGTGTGCGCGCGCGTGCGTCTGCGCGCACACGCCTCTTGGCGAGCTACTGAGAAGTGCAGCGCCCGTTCACACAGGTCGGCGCGCTGGGGGCAGCGCACGGAGGAATGGGCATTTTCATGCAAGTCGAACAATTCATGTTCGCCAGGCTCGAAAGATTCGCCTCGAGCGAATCTGAGATGCCGTACCAAACCGCGGCGTACGAACAGCCTTGCTCGCACGCATTCAGGGGGGCGACCATCACACACTCACTGCTGCTCGCGCAGCCGTACGAGTACTTTTCCACCATCTGCTCGCGCTGCACCGCGTATTCTTGCTGCCCTTTTTGGCAGAAGCCGACGTTATCGTCGGCTGTGCAGTGCGGACAACAATCGCTCGCGGCCGTTTCCAAGTGATAGCCCGTCGGGCAGTTGAGCATCGGACAGAGCGGGCAAGCAGAGCATTTGGTCACACAGCATTGGCCCGGCACCGGGATCGCCTCTTGCCCACCGAGACACTTCGTGGGGTTCGAACATTTCATCATTCGGCAATCAATGGCGCCGCCACTGCCCGCCGAGCCGCTCGCACCGACGCTCGTGGCTCCGCCCACGCTCGCTCCGCCCACACTCGCTCCTGCACTTGCCGAGCCGGCAACTCCAGCGCCTCCAATCCCGGAGCCCCCAAACGATGACACTGAACCGCCGCGCCCCGCGCTGGGCGCGCCACCGCTGCTGCTTCCACTCGCCGCGTCGTCCTCGACGAGGGCCTGATAACGGCCACCACACGCTCCCAATAGCAATGTGCTGAAGCCCAACGCGCAAAGCGCCGTCTGAACGAGTGAGAATCGAAGTTTCATTCGCTGCAACTGGGTAGTGGAAAAGAAATTCGCTGCCCGAGTGTACCACTGAGCTAACCCGCTCGCCTCCATTGGAGCGTGACCTGGATGTCGCTGGCGTCCAGCGCGCCTTTCAAGATCAAGCACGAGTCGCCAAATTCGTGCTGCAGGTAGCCCTTACGCTGCGCATGAAGGAACGCGGACTCGAGGAGTACCCTCGGGGCATATGCCTCTAGCAGAGCAAAGTGGCTGGTTGTGGGCTCGTGGAGACCGGTGAGCAACCCATCGCAAGTGCGCAGCGTCGACCCCGCACCGAGCAGTAACTCGGTGTGCCGCATGCCGCCCCGCAAGGTGCCGGACATCGACGCGGCCTCGAGCGCGCGTGTCACGCTCGTCCCGACAGCAATGATACGGCCGCCCTGTTCTTTTACCGCCAGCAAGCGAGTGGCAGTTTCGTGGCTGAGCTCGTAACGTTCTGCGACGGGCAAACGCGCGTCGAGTGCCGGATCTCCGGTCGAGGACAAGCCCGCCGCGTGAGTCAGTGACGCGAGCGTGACGCCCCGCGCCGCAATGCGAAACAGCGTCTCGAAGCGGAGCGGCTTGCCTGCAGAGGGCAGCTCGACCGCCCAAGGACGCCCCGCGTACGCATTCTGCACGTCCCACAGCGCCAGCGGTGCTCGCAAGTAAGCGTACTGAATGGGGACCGCGGCGCGGTACAACGCCTGCCAAAATTCGCCGCCTCGTTGCTCGAACTCGATGTAGAGCAAACGCGACGAATTCGGCTCGATTGCACGAACGCGCGCCGTCAAACCATGACCGAAGGACAGCGCCGCGCCCACCGCGAGCGCCGGCGGCGCGCCTCGTTCTTCGGTCGGCAAACGATAGTCGCCGCGACCCAAGCAGAGCGCGAGCCATGTGCCGTCGTCGAGTTGTGACATCAACCTGAGTTCGAGTTCGGGTCCCGCGCGCAGCGACGCTGGCAAAGTGGCTGCATCATTGAGCACGAGCGCGTCACCGCGCGCGAAAAATTGCGGCAAATCCGTGAGCTCGTAGTCGGCGAAGGCACCGCGAGCTGGGTCGATCACGAGCAACCGCTCTGGCTCGCCCCGCATTCGCGGCCTCGTCGCAGGCTTCATGACTGAGCTCCGGGCGAATTCAAATCCACACGCGCGCCACCGAGAACGGACGTCGCGCGGATGAGGCCCACGATTCGTGACGCGACCTGTTCCGGGCGGGCCAAGGTCGCGCGGTCGGCGTCAGGCAGCGCCGCTCGATGCATCTCAGTGTCCATCTCGCCCGGGTCCACGCTGAAAGCACGAACGCCGCGTTCGCCGAGCTCCGCGGCCCACAGCCGAGACAAGTGATCGAGAGCCGCTTTCGAAACGGAGTAAGGGCCCCAGTGCGCGTAGGCGTTGACGCTCGCATCCGAGCTCACGTGCACGATCGTGCCGCGCTCGCGCAGCGCCATCGAGCCTGCGATCACTCGGCTCAAGCGAAACGGTCCGAGCAAGTT
>Ga0164241_10001188_pt1 | contig 34458 bp, 30 predicted proteins | sample OricomyardsoilBY_FD_108780 | JGI IMG/M metagenome (GOLD analysis project Ga0164241, IMG submission 108780) | Backyard soil microbial communities from Emeryville, California, USA - Original compost - Back yard soil (BY) | ecosystem: Environmental > Terrestrial > Soil > Unclassified | place: USA... | reverse complement strand
TCGCGAGCTGCCCGCTGCTGGTGGCGCCGGCGATGAACCGCGAGATGTGGGCGCACCCCGCCACGCAGCGCAACCTGGCGCAGATTCGCGCTGACGGCGCCACCGTGCTGGGGCCGGGCAATGGCGACCAGGCCTGCGGCGAGATCGGCGACGGCCGCATGCTCGAACCGGCCGAACTGCGCGACGAGCTGATCGCGTTTTTCCAGCCCAAGCTGCTGGTCGGGCGGCGCGTGCTGATCACCGCCGGGCCGACCTTCGAGGCCATCGACCCGGTGCGCGGCATCAGCAACCTGTCCAGCGGCAAGATGGGCTTTGCGATCGCGCGCGCGGCCGCCGAGGCCGGCGCGCAGGTCACGCTGGTGGCCGGGCCGGTGCACCTGGCCACGCCGCGCGGTGCGCGCCGCATCGACGTCACCAGCGCGCAGCAGATGTTCGAGGCCGTGCTGCCGGCGGCACGCCTGCACGACATCTTCGTCGCCACCGCCGCGGTGGCCGACTGGCGGCCGGCGCAGTTCAACGCCCACAAGATCAAGAAGGACGGCAAGAAGCTCGCGCCCACCTTCGATCTGGTTGAAAACGCCGACATCCTGGCCGCGGTGGCGCGCCTGCCGGCCGCCGAACGGCCGTGGTGCGTGGGCTTTGCCGCCGAGAGCCACGACCTCGCAGCGCACGCACGCGCCAAGCTCGAACGCAAGGGCGTGCCGCTGATCGTCGGCAACCTCGGCCCGGCGACCTTCGGGCGCGACGACAACACCTTGCTGCTGGTGGATGGCAGCGGCGAGCGGCCGCTGCCGCCGGGCGACAAGCTCGGCCTGGCGCGCGAGCTGGTGAAAGAGATCGCGACCCGTCTGGCCGCGCGCTGAAAGGCGCCGGCGCCGCAACCTGCGCTGCGCAGGCGCCTGCCCGCGTTACTGCTGGGCGAAGCCGCGGATCAGGTCGGCCATCTTCATTCCCATGTACATCTCGAGCGACGCGATCGGGTGGTCGGCCTGTTCGACGACCGTGAAGCGCACCTGCGAATTGCAGCCGTCCCACGACGGGCCGTAGCTCGCGGTCGAGGTCGGCGACAGCAGCGCTGCCGTGCCGCACACCTTGCTTGAACGGTCGCGGTGGCGCGACCATTCGGCCACCAGGATCGAGTTCGTGAGGCCGACCGAGATCTGGTTTGTCGTCGGCGGCTTCGCGCCGCGCGAGAACGCCTGCAACGTCGTGTCGGCGCCGCCCAGCACCGCGTAGTAGGGCGCCTTCGACAGCGGCGTGCAGGTCGGCGCAGGCACCGGGTAGGTCGTCGACGGCATCGGTCCGGCGAGCGAGACGAACGCCTTGTACGACGTGGTGGCCTCGCACCACACGCGTGCCGTCATCGCACCGCCGTTCGAGTGGCCCGACAGCGCCACTTCCGTGGCGCCGAGCTGGCTCTTCGCATACGCCGACAGCGCCTTCAGGAAGCCCACGTCGTCGGCGCCGGAATGCTGCACGTAGTCGCTCCAGGTCGGCGTGCTCGAGCCCGCGGGAACCTGGCCTTGGGGGAAGATCGCGATGACGTGGTTCTGCTCCAGCCAGGCCCAGTTGACGGTGCTCGTCGTCGGCGACGCCATCACGCTGTTCAGGCCGAGGTCGTAGGCGATCTGCCAGCCATAGCCGCCCAGGCCGTGCAGGAAGACGATCGCCTTGGTGGCGTTGGCCGGCCGATAGACGTCGAAGGTGTGCGGAAAGCCGGGCAGCGTGGCCGCCACCTGCAGCGTGTCGCCATTCGCCGTTGTGCTGGTGGTGCCGTCCGCATTCGGCGGGGCCGGGACGGCAGGCGGCCTGGCGGCAACGCGCCGGCCTGCGGTCGCGTGCTGGGTAGGGGCGCTTGCTGCAAGTTCGGTGGCCGACGCAGCCGACGCCTCGTCGCCCGGACCGCCACCGCCGCAGGCGGTGATCGACAGGCACAGAAGAACAGCGCCGGCCATGGGGGCAAGGCGGCGAAGAGTAGGTTGAGGGGTGGTGTTCACCTCCTGCTTTACGGCCGCCAAACGGGCGCCGTAAGCGATGCAGTGTGAGCTTGCTGTGTTGATTGCAACCGCTCGAAAGCGGGACTGGGCTCAAGGCGCCGGCGTCAGGCACGCTGCACCACCACTTCCAGGTATTCGGCCGGCACCACCAGCGAGTTCGGCGCTGCCACGTTCAGCTCATCCAGCAAGACGCTCAAGTCGTGGTGCAGCACCTGGGCCCGGGTGGGCGACAGTGCGCCGAAGGCCTTGTGCGTCGGCCCGTACCAGGCGCGCAAGACATCGACAAGATGCGCCGCCGAGCGGTAGCGGAAATTGAAGTGACGCGGCGTGCTGCGAATGGCGGCCGCACGCGCGCCGAAGAGCTCGCGCAGATGCGCCTCGGTGCCCCACAGCAACGGCGAGGCCACGCCGGGCGGCGGCGCCACATGCCTGGCCATCACCTGGAACATCCTGCCGACCATGCCGCCGGGTGTCCAGTTCGCCAGGCCGATGCGGCCACCGGGCCGGCACACGCGCGCCATCTCCTGCGCCGCCTTGTGCTGGTCGGGCGTGAACATGACACCGAAGGTGGACAGCACGGCGTCGAAGCTGCCATCGTCGAAGGGCAGCGCTTCGGCGTCGGCCTGGCGGAAGCTCACGGCCAGCCGCTCGGCGCGCGCGCGTTCGGCGCCCCGGTCGAGCAGCGCCGGCACATAGTCGGTCGACGTCACATCGCAACCGCGTCGCGCGGCGGCCAGCGTGGCGTTGCCATTGCCGGCGGCGACGTCGAGCACACGCTCGTCGCAGCGCAGGTCGCAGGCTTCGGCAAGCTGTTCGCCGACGATCTGCAGCGTGATGCCGAGCACGGCGTAGTCGCCGCTGGCCCAGACGGTCTGTTGCGTCGCCTTGAGTGCGCCGAGGTCGGTGGCGGTTGAAGTGGGTGTGTCCATGGCGGCTCCTGTCGGTTGCTGGCGGCGGCGCACGTAGCGCACGTGGCGCACGTGGCGCCTGGCTCGTACTAGAGTCGCGAGTGCGCCGCATGTCCTGTCCGTGCGTCCGTTTCGGCTGCTCGTGCGTCCACGCCGCAAGGCCCGCGACAGGCGGCCCATGCCGCGGCTTGCTCCGGCCGGGCGAATAGACATCGACACTCACGAACCCATGGCAAGCGCAGAGCATCACGACGCGCGGCATCTTGCCGCCCTGACGCCGGCGCTGGCGGTCTGACGATGGATGCCTTGTCGCAGACGCTGCGTGTCGTGCACCTGGTGGGCGCCATCTTCATCGACGGCCGCTTCACGGCGCCCTGGTGTTATGCGTCGCCACCGGCCAGCGCTGCCGCGCCGGTGCTCGAACCCGATGCCGGGCGCGTGGTGATATTTCATCTCATCACCGAAGGCGCGTGTTTCGTCGAGATCGACGGCGAGCCGTCGCAGCGCCTGGCGGCTGGCGACGCGGTGCTCTTCCCGCACGGCGATGCACACCGGATGAATTCGCAGCCCGGCCTGGCGCCGGCGCAGGCGCCCGACCTGCGCAAGCTGCTCGCGCGCCGCCCGCGCCAGTTGTGCCACGGCGGCGGCGGCGCCGTGACGCGGCTGGCCTGCGGCTACCTGGGCTGCGACACGACGCTGGCACACCTGATCCTGAACGGGCTGCCGCGCCTTGTCTGCGTCAACGTGCGCGACTGCCCTGCCGGCGCCTGGCTCGAAGCGTCGGTGCGTTATGCGCTGGCCGAAGCGCATTCGCCGCGGCCGGGCGGCGCCGGTGTGCTGGCCAAGCTGGCCGAGGTGTTGTTCATCGAGGTGCTGCGCCAGTACATGAACGAACCGGGCGGGCCACGGGCAGGCTGGCTGGCAGGTTTGAATGACTGCGTCGTCGGCCCGGCGTTGAATGCACTGCATGCGCAGCCGGCACGCGGCTGGACGCTGCAGGCGCTGGCGCGCGAAGCCGGCAGTTCGCGCTCGGTGCTGGCCGAGCGCTTCCAGCATCTGGTGGGCCGCTCACCGATCCAGTACCTAACGCAGTGGCGCATGCTGCTGGCGGCGAATCTGCTCAGGCGCAGCGATGCTCCGCTGGCACGCGTCGCCCAGGACGTGGGCTACCAGACCGACACCGCGTTCAGCCGCGCCTTCCGGCGCGCTTACGGCGCCCCGCCGGCGACCTGGCGGCGGCGCCACGCCCCGCGCGCGACGGCCTCCAGCGCATGAGTGCGGCCCTCAGGTGCCGGTGGAGCCGAAACCGCCGCCGCCGCGTTCGCTGGGCTGCGAAAAGTCGTCGACGACGCTGAAGCGCGGCCGCAGCACCGGCAGGAACAGCATCTGCGCGATGCGCTCGCCGGGGTTGATGACGATGTCGGCGCCCGAGTCCGCGGGGTTGCGGTTCCAGGCGCTGATGAAACACTGCGCGGTGTAGTCGGCATCGATCAGCCCGACACCGTTGCCCAGCACCAGACCCTTCTTGTGACCGAGCCCGGAGCGCGGAAGAATCACGGCGCACAGCTCGGCGCTGTTCATGTGCAGCGCGATGCCGCTCGGGATCAGCAGCGCGGGCTGCTGCGGTTTCAGCACCAGCGGTGCATCCAGACAAGCCATGAGGTCGACGGCGGCGGCCAATGCGCTCTGGTAGTGCGGCAGACCCCAGGCGTGCAGCCTGGCATCAAGGATCTTGATTTCGACGTTCGGGTTCATCAGCGGGTGGGTACGAAGGGCGGAAAAATCGTGCTCGGTGCGAATGTACCGGGCTTCGTTCACCTGCCAGCAACGCGGCGCCGTGATGCATCGGTTAAGCTGATGCTTCGTCGAACGAACTATTGGTGTGCGCCACGATGGCAGCCCGGTCCCTGTCTCTGTCCCGCGCCTGCGCCGCCGATGTCCTGGACGTGCTGCCCGGGGCGATGGACGCCATCCGCATCGGCATGCGCTCGCAACTCGACAGCCGCTTGTCGGTGCCGCAGTTCCGCTGCCTCAATTTCATCGACCGCATGCCTGGCTGTTCGCTCGGCGCCGTGGCCGCGTTCCTGGGCGTCACGCTGCCCACGGCGTCGGCGATGGTCGACCGCCTGGTGCGGGCGGGTCATTTGCGCGCCAGCAGCGATGCCGATGACCGCCGGCGCTCGCGCCTGAACATCAGTGACGCGGGCAAGAGCCTGCTCGAACAGGTGCGCGGCGACGCGCGCAACGATCTGGCCACGACACTGGCCAAACGACCCGCCGACGAGTTGCGCGCCATCAGCGCCGGCCTCGCGGCCCTGAAGAGGGCATTCTCTTGATCCGCGATGTATTCGTCCGTGCCGGCGTCGTCACCGGTGTTGTGGCTGGCGTGGCCAGCGTGATGTGCCTGACGCTGCTGGCCGGCTGCGGCAAGGGCGGCGCCGACTCGGCGTCCAGCTCGGTGTCCACTTCGGCGCCGCAGGCCGCGCGCGGCGCCGCGTCGGCGCCGGCGGTCAGCGTCTCGGTGGTGCCGGTGGCGCAGCGCGACTTTCCGGTCCTCGTGCGTGCTACCGGCAGCGTCACGCCGCTGTCCAGCGTCGACGTCAAGCCGCAGGTCAGCAGCGTCGTCACGCAGGTGCACGTTCGCGAAGGCCAGTTCGTGCGCGCCGGCGAACTGCTGTTCACGCTGGATGCGCGCAGCGACGAAGCCAACCTCGGCAAGGCGCAGGCGCAGCTCGCGCGCGACCAGGCCACGCTGGCCGACGCGAAGCGCCAGCTCGACCGCAACCGCGACCTGCTCGGGCGCGGTTTCATCTCGCAGGGCGCGGTGGACACTGCGCAGGCCAATGCCGACGCCCAGCAGGCCGCGCTGCAGGCCGACCAGGCGGCCATCGACGCCGTCAAGGTGAGCCTCTCGTACGCGCGCATCCGCGCCCCCGGCGCCGGGCGCGTGGGCGCGATCACGGTCTATCCGGGCACGTCGGTGTCGGCCAACGGTCCGGCGCTGGTGACGATCACACAGCTCGACCCGATCGCCGTCGCGTTCAGCCTGCCGCAGCGCGACCTGCCCGATGCGCTGCGCATGCTGCACGCCGCGGGCGGCGGCGCCGCCGTCAGCGCCAGCCTGCCCGACCGCCACGGCGAGCGCCACGGCCGGTTGCAGTTCGTCGACAACCAGGTCGATGCGGCCAGCGGCACGGTGCGCGTGAAGGCCGCGTTCGACAACAAGGACCATGCGCTGTGGCCGGGCGCCTATGTCGATGTCGCACTCACCGTGCGCACGCTGCGCGACGCCATCGTCATTCCGCTGGCGGCCATCGTGCAGGACACGCGCGGCAGCGTGGTCTTCGTCGTCGGCGCCGACAAGCGCGCCGCGCTGCGGCCGGTGTCGGTGCTGGAATCGGCGGGCCAGGACGCGGTGGTCAGCGGCATCAAGGCCGGCGAGCGTGTGGTGCTGGACGGGCGCCAGAACGTGCGCCCCGGCTCGCCGGTGATCGTGCGCGACGGCGGCATGCGTGCGGTGTCGGCCGCAGGCAGCGCGGCGTCGCAGGCCAAGGCCCTGCCATGAACCTGTCCGAGCTGTTCATCCGCCGTCCGGTGATGACGGTGCTGCTGAACGCGGGCATCGTGCTGGCGGGCATCATCGCCTACACCAAGATCCCGGTGGCGGCGCTGCCGAGCTACGAAACGCCGGTGATCAACGTCTACGCGTCGCTGCCGGGGGCCAGCCCCGAGACGATGGCCACCTCGGTGGCGCTGCCGCTGGAGAAGCAGTTCCAGACCATTCCGGGGCTGGACGTCATCAGCTCGACGAATACGCTGGGCAGCACCTCGGTGACGCTGGAGTTCGACCAGGGGCGCGACGTCGATGCCGCGGCGGTGGATGTGCAGGCCGCGCTGCTGCGCGCACAGCGCGCGCTGCCAGTGGAGATGACGAACCTGCCGTCGTACCGCAAGGTGAACCCGGCCGATTCGTCGGTGCTGTTCATCGCGCTCACGTCGCCCGCGCTGTCGCTGTCGGACCTGCAGGACTATGCCGAGCACCTGATCTCGCCGACGCTGTCGACCTTGCCCGGCGTGGCGCAGGTCAACATCTTCGGCGCCAAGCGCTACGCGGTGCGCGTGCGCGTGAACCCCGATTCGCTAGCGGCGCGCAACATGACGCTGGACGACCTGGGTGCGGCGTTGAAGGCCGCCAACGCGAACACGCCGGTGGGCACGCTGGACGGCGCGCGCCAGACGCTGACGCTGCAGGCGAATCGCCAACTTCAGAACGCAGCCGAGTTCGCGAACCTGATCGTCAGCGCCAAGGGCGGCAACACCGTGCGCCTGCGCGACGTGGCCAGCGTCGAGGACAGCGTCGAGACCTTCAAGACCTCGGCCACCTTCAACGGCCAGCCTTCCATTTCGCTGGCCGTCTACCGCCAGACGGACGCCAACACGGTGAGCGTGGTCAAGGAGGTGCGCGCCGCGGTGCCGGCCTTCCGTTCGCAATTGCCGCAGTCGGTGCGGCTGGACGTCGTGAACGACCGCTCGGTATCGATCCGCAATGCGCTGCACGATGTTTCGCTGACGATGCTGGGCACGATCGCGCTCGTCGTGATGGTGATCTTCCTGTTCCTGCGCCGCTTCGTCGCCACCGCGATCCCGACGCTGTCGCTGCCGGTGTCGCTGGTGGGTGCGCTGGCGCTGCTGTGGGCGCTGAACTATTCGCTCGACAACATCTCGCTGCTCGGGCTGACGCTCGCGGTGGGCCTGGTGGTCGACGACGCCATCGTGATGCTCGAGAACATCATGCGCCACGTCGAAGAAGGCGAGCAGCCGTTCAGCGCCGCGCTGCTGGGCTCGCGCGAGGTCGGCTTCACCATCCTGTCGATCTCGAGTTCGCTGATCGCGGTGTTCATCCCGATCTTCTTCATGCCGGGCGTCATCGGGCTGCTGTTCCACGAGTTCGCGGTCATCGTCGGCCTGGCCATCGTCGCGTCGGCCTTCGTCTCGCTGACGCTGGTGCCGATGCTCGCCGGGCGCTTTCTCACCGACCAGGCGCACGCGAAGCCGCCGGGCGCGCTGGTGCGTTCGTTCGAGCGTGGCTTCAATGCGCTGTTGCGCGGCTATACGCGCACGCTGGACGTCGCGCTGCGCCATCGCCACGTGGTGCTGGTGGTGGCGCTGGCCACGTTCGGCGCCACCGCGTGGCTGTTCGTCACCATCCCGAAGGGCTTTTTCCCGGACGAGGACATCGGCCAGATCAGCATCACCACCGAGGCCGCCGAGGACGTGTCGTTCGACCGCATGGTGACGCTGCAGGCGCAGGTGGTCGAGATCCTGCGCAACGACCCCTCGGTGGCCACCGTCAATTCCTTCAACGGCGGTGGCGGCTCGCAGAACACCGGGCGCATGTTCATCAACCTGAAGCCGCGCGCCGAACGGCCGCCGATGCACGAGGTGATCGACGAACTGCGCCGCAAGCTGCGCACCGTGGCGGGCATCACCGCGTTCATGCGGCCGATCCAGAACCTGCGTCTGGGCGGGCGCATCAGCAAGGCGCAATACCAGTACGTGCTGCAGAGCGTGCGCGCCGACGAGCTCAATGAGTGGGCGCAGAAGATCCAGGACCACCTGCGCAGCAACCCGATCTTCCGCGACGTCAACAGCGACTCGCAGTTGCGCGGCCTGCAGGCCACGCTGCAGATCGACCGCGACCGCGCCAACGCGCTGGGCGTGCCGATGGACGGCGTGCGCTCGGCGCTGTTCAGCGCCTTCGGCGAACGCCAGGTGTCGACCATCTTCACCAGCGTCGACAGTTACGCGGTCATCATGGAACTGCAGCCGTCGCAGAAGCAGGACGAGGGCGCCTTCGGCGGCATCTACGTGCGTTCGAACAGCGGCGCGCTGGTGCCGCTGACGGCGTTCTCCACCGTCAAGCGCACCATCGGCCCGACGGCCATCAACCACGTCGGCCAACTGCAGGCGATCACGGTGTCGTTCAACCTCGCGCCCGGCGCCGCGCTGGGCGACGCCACGCGCTACATCGACACCCTGCGCGAGCAGATCGAGATGCCGTCGACCGTGATCACGCGCTACGGCGGCGACGCCGCGGTGTTCCAGAAATCGCAGGGCAGCCAGCTCATCCTCATCGTCTCGGCGCTGCTCGTCATCTACGTGCTGCTGGGCGTGCTGTACGAGAGCTTCGTGCACCCGCTGACCATCCTCGCCGGCTTGCCGTCGGCGGCCGTCGGTGCGCTGCTGACGCTGCGCCTGTTCGGCATGGACCTGACGCTGATCGCCACCATCGGCATCCTGCTGCTGATCGGCATCGTGAAGAAGAACGCGATCATGATGATCGACTTCGCGCTCGATGCGCAGCGCAACCGCGGCATGGCGCCGGCGCAGGCGATCCGCGAGGCCTGCGTGCTGCGCTTTCGGCCCATCATGATGACGACGCTGGCGGCGCTGATGGGCGCCGGGCCGATCGCGCTCGGTCTGGGCGCCGGCGCCGAACTGCGTCAGCCGCTGGGCCTGGCGGTGGTGGGCGGGCTGGTGTTCTCCCAAGCCATCACGCTGTACATCACGCCGGTGATCTACCTGCTGCTCGACCGCTTCAGCGGCAAGGGCCCGGTGACGACGATCGAGGTGGTGCCGCCGCCGCACGCCGCGCACGAAGCGCCGGCGCGTGCTTCGGCGGCCGGCTCAGTGAAGGCGTGACGGCGGCGTGCCGGCGTCGAGCAGCGTGATGGCGGCATTGCCGACGCTGCGCGCCGCGGTCTCCTGCTCGGTGGCCTCGCGCACGCCGCGCACCTTGATCTTCAGCCGCAGCGCCATGCCGGCCAGCGGATGGTTGCCGTCCAGCACCACGTGCGACGGGTAGATCTCGGTGACGATGTAGAGCACGTCCGACGGCATGCCCTGCGATGCGTGGCCTTCGGGCAGGCCCTCGAAGGCCATGCCGGTTTCGAGCTCTTCGGGAAAGAGCTTGCGGTCCTCGAAGCAGACGAGCTCGGGCCGGTAGTCGCCGAACGCATGTTCCGGTTCGAGCTGCAGCAGCACCTCGTCGCCGGCGACATGGTGGTCCAGCCCTTCTTCGACCTTGGCCAGCAGGTCGTCACCGCCGAAATAGAACTCCACCGGCTCTTCCAGTTCGTCGATGGGCTGGTTCTGCGCGTCGGTGAGCAGCCAGGTCAGGCTGACCACGCAGGGGTCTGAAATGATCATCCGTCGATCATCGCAGATTGGCGGCGCGTCACCGCCGCGTGGCGCCGTGGAACAATCTTTGGCCATGGACGTGAATGCCCCATCGGCGCTGCTCGGCGGCCTGTCGCCACAGCGCTTCATGCAGCGTCATTGGCAGAAGACGCCGCTGCTGGTGCGCCAGGCGCTGGCCGGCGGCGAAGCGCTGCTGTCGCGCGCGGCGCTGTTCGAGCTGGCATCGCGCGATGATGTCGAATCGCGCCTGGTTGCACGCCAGGGCCGGCAATGGCAGGTGCGCAGCGGGCCGCTTGCGCGCCGCGCGCTGCCGCCCATCAGGCAGGGCTGCTGGACGCTGCTGGTGCAGGGCGTTGATCTGCACGTGGCGGCGGCGCACGAACTGCTGGCGCGCTTTCGTTTTGTGCCTGACGTGCGCCTCGACGACCTGATGATCTCGTGGGCGGCGCACGGTGGCGGCGTCGGCCCGCACCTCGACTCCTACGATGTCTTCCTGCTCCAGTTGCAGGGCCGGCGCCGCTGGCGCATCGGCCGCGCCGCCGACCGCACGCTGGTGGACGGCGCGCCGCTGAAGATCCTGCGTCACTTCGAGCCCGAGCACGACTGGCTGCTGGAGGCCGGCGATATGCTCTACCTGCCGCCAGGCTGGGGCCACGACGGCGTTGCCGAAGGTGAGTGCATGACGGCGTCGGTGGGTTTTCGTGCACCGACCGACGAAGGCCTGGCGCGCGAGCTGCTGCAGCGCCTGGCCGAAGGCGACGAGATCCCGGGCCGCCTGTACCGCGACCGCGCACAAGCCGCCACCGCCGCGCCCGCTGCCATGCCCGAGGCGCTGCTGCAGTTCGCCGCCCAGGCCTTGCAGCGTGTACTGAACGAACCCGGTGCGCTGGCGCGTGCGCTGGGCGAAGTCTGCAGCGAGCCCAAGCCGCAGGTCTGGTTCACACCCGGCGCAGCGCGCAGCGCGCAGCAGGGCGTGCGGCTGGATGCGAAGACGCGCATGCTCTACGACGAACGGCGCATCTTCATCAACGGTGAGGCTTTCGACGCCGGCGGCCGCGACGCCCGGCTGATGCGGCACCTGGCCGATGCACGCATGCTGGGCGCGCGCGACTGCGCCGCGTTGAGCCCAGCCGCGCAGGCGCTGCTGGCGGGCTGGCTGCACAGCGGCTGGTTGCACGGGGGCATGGCATGAGCGCGCCGGGCCGCTCCCAAGCGCTCATCCCGGAGCACGCAGTGCGAAGGGTCGTCGAATGAGCGCGCCGGGCCGCTCCCAAGCGCTCATCCCGGAGCATTCAGTGCGAAGGGCGATCCTGTGAGCGCGACGGCCATCGCTTCGCGCAGCGATTTTGTTGCCGCGGTGCAGCGGGGCTTCGAAGCGGCGGCCCGGGAGCAGGCGCGGCGCATCCTCTGCGTGGACCCCGACTTCGCCGAATGGCCGCTCGACGACGAGGGCCTGCACGCCTTGTTGACACGCTGGCTGCATCTGCCGCAGCGCCGGCTCGTGCTGCTGGCGGCGCACTACGACGAGCTGCCGCGCCGCCATCCGCGCTTCGTTGCGTGGCGGCGCTACTGGTCGCACGCCATCGAAACCTGGGTCGCGCCCGAGGAAGGCGCGGCCGAACTGCCCACGGTGCTGGTGGACGACGGCACGGTCAGCGTGAATCTGGTCGACGTCTTGCACTGGCGCGGCCGGGTCGAGTCCGATGCCGGCAGCGCGCGCGTCTGGTGCGACCGCATTGACGCGCTTTTGCAACGGTCGCAGCCGGGCTTGGGCGCCAGCACGCTCGGCCTCTAGGGATTGCCCTAGTGCGGGCTATACTCTGGAGTTAGGTGAAGAATGGATTTCCCTGATGCAAATCAAGACCAATCTTGCCTTGATCAAGGGTCTCCGGCTGCCCGTATCGGCACGGAGTGCCCTCGGTTTGAATGATCCACGACTCCATAAACTCCTGAGGACACTCCCAATGAACAAGTCGCTCGTTTTGGCTTCCCTGGTTGCCGCCGTTGCCCTGGCCGCTTGCGGCAAAAAGGAAGAAGCTGCTCCGGCTCCCGCGCCGATGGCTGCGCCCGCCCCGGCGCCGATGGCTGCGCCCGCTGACGCCGCCGCTTCCAGCGCCGAAATGGCCGCTTCGAGCGCTGACATGGCTGCTTCGGCCGCCGACATGGCCGCCTCGAAGTAACTCGCTTTCCAGCATGAAAAAAGCCGCCTCCGGGCGGCTTTTTTCTGGCCTGACGCGGGGGCTCACCGCGCCGGCCTCAACGCGATTCAGGCCTTCAGCGCAGTTCCTTCAGCAACTGCTCGGTGATGAGCCGGCCGTTGTCGCCGGTGCCGGCGGAGCCGTCGCTGTTGAGCACGGTGACCGTGGTCTTGCCATTGCTGCTCTTGACGGCAATGCGGTAGCGCTGCGGCGTGGCGACGTTCTTGTCGCCGCCGAACAGCTTGGCCCACCAGCCCGGCTCGTCCTTGCCGGCGAATTTCGGGTTGATGTAGCGCACGTAGTACAGGCCACCCGAGCGGTCGCGGTCTTCCACCGTGAAGCCGCCGCGGTCGAGCGCGAGGCCGACCCGGCGCCACGCGCGATCGAAGGGTTCGTCGACCTCCACCGCCTGCGGCGGGTCGCCTATCGCGTGTGCGTGCTCCGGCTGCTCGGGGGCGCTGGCCACCGCGGTATGCGCCACGGCGGGCTTCGTGCCCAGGCGCGTCATCAACTGGCTCAGCATCTCGATCTCGAGCTGCGGCTCGCGCGGCCGCACGGTCCAGCGCGTGGTTTCCTTGCGCTCGTCGGTGTAGACCTACTGCATGCCGCGGTGGCTGACGTAGACCTCGCTGCTGCCGCCAGGACCGCGTTCGATGCGCGTGATGTACTTGTCGCGCTCGCCGGTGTCGTAGAAGGTCTCGAGCGCGCGCCCCAAGGTGTTGCGGATGATGCCCTGCGGCAGCTTGACGTGGTTCTCGACCCAGTCGGTCTCCATCACGCCGGCGGTCTTGTCCTCGTGGGCGATGGGCAGACCGCGTTCCTGCCAGAAGGTCTTGATCTGCGGCCAGAGCTGCTCGGGGGTTTGCGGCACGACGAGCCAGCGTTCGTCGCCATCGCGCTCGACCTTCACGTCGCCCTTCGAGACGACGGCGACCGATTCGGCGGCGGCAGGTGCGGCCGCGCCGGGTGTCGCGGCCGCGCTGATGACGCCGCCCTGGGCCTGATAGCGGTTGTCCCGCGCGAGCTGGCTCAGGTCGGGCGGCACTTCCAGCGGCTTGCCGGTGTTGCTGCCGCTTTGCCGATAGTCGACCTTGTCATTGGAGAAGACGTTCTTGAACGTCGAGCAGCCGCACAGTGCGACGGCCAGCGCGAGCACCGAGAGGCGGGCCGGGTTGACGGCAGGGGAACGGTTCACTTGGGCAGGTCTCCGGCACGGCCGCAGGCGGCCGCGGGTTGGGTGAGTATGAGGGTTCAGGGCAGCAGTCCGCCGTCGCGCAGGGCCTGGGCCACGCTCGCTTCACCGGCCGCCGTCAGCGGCAGGATCGGCAGCCGCAGGTGATTGCCGCACAGCCCCAACTGGGCCATGGCCCATTTGGTCGGCGCCGGGCTGGGCTCGCAGAACAGCTCGCGATGCAGTGCCAGCAGTTGCAGATGGATGGCGCTGGCGCGCTTGGCGTTGCCTTCGACGGCCGCGATGCACATCTCGTGCATGAGCCGGGGCGCGACGTTGGCCGTGACGCTGACGTTGCCCTTGCCGCCCAGCAGCATCAGCGCGACGGCCGTGCCGTCGTCGCCCGAATACACCGCGAAGCCGGGCGGGGCGTGTTTGATGAGCGCTGCGGCGCGCGCGATGTCGCCGCTGGCCTCCTTGATGCCCACGACGCCGGGCACCTGCGCCAGGCGCAGCGCCGTCTCGGGCCGCATGTCGGCCACCGTGCGACCGGGCACGTTGTAAAGCACCAGCGGGATGTCCACCGCCTCGGCGATGGCGCGGAAGTGGCGGTACATGCCTTCCTGCGAAGGCTTGTTGTAGTACGGCACGACCTGCAGCGTGCAATCGGCGCCCACGTCCTTGGCGAACTGGCTCAGCTCGATGGCCTCGGCGGTGGCGTTGCCGCCGGCGCCGGCCATGATGGGCACGCGGCCGGCGGCGTGCTGCACGGCGACGCGGATGATCTCGCAGTGTTCCTGCACCGTGACGGTGGGCGACTCGCCGGTGGTGCCGACGACGCCGATGCAGTCCGTGCCTTCGGCGATGTGCCAGTCGACGAGCCGGCGCAGGCCGTCGTAGTCGACGCTGCCGTCCGCGTGCATCGGTGTCACCAGGGCCACGATGCTGCCAACAATGGGGTTCATGCGCTGCTTGGAAAGCGGGGAAAGGGCGATTTTAGCTGCCCGCACGGGCGGCGATGCGCTGCACGCAGCGCGCCGGCGCGTCGAGGCGGATGTCTTCGTAGGCGAGGATGCGCAGACCCTGCGCCATCAGGATCAGTTCCCCGTGCTGGAGCAGGAATTCGGGGCGGGTGGGCCGGCCCAGATGCTGCTGCCCGTCGGCGAAGGTCTCGTGCAGATAAAGGCCGCCGTCGGCGAGCGCGGCGCGCAGCACCGCTGTCAGTGGCCGCCACAGGTAGTGCGTGACGACGACGGCGTCGAAGCGGCGCCCCGCCAGCGGCCAGGGCGCCTGCTCCAGATCGGCGACGACGGTTTCGGCGATGGCCGACAGGGGCTGCAGCGCCTGCGCGTCGCGGTCGACGGCGGTGACGGCGAAGCCCTGGGCGTGCAGCCAGCGCACATGGCGGCCGCTGCCGCAGGCCACGTCGAGCACCGTGCCGCGGGGACGGATGGCCGCGGCCCAGCGCTGCACCCAGTCCGACGGCGCGCCCGCAGCAGGGGATGTGTTCAAAAGCAGGCCCAGACGCGACTCGCCAGGTCCACCGCCAGGTGCGGGCTGAGGTAGAGCGCGAACACTGCGGCCAGCGCGATGCCCGCTGCGGCCCAGAGCAGTGCGCGGCGCATCGTCATGCCGTGCGCAGCAGCGGCCGCACGATGGCCGCTTCGCGCACCGGCAGGTTGATGAGCGCCGCGAACAGGCCCAGCCCGACCGCGATCCACCACATGAGGGTGTAGCTGCCGGTCGTGTCGTAGAGCATGCCGCCCAGCCAGGCGCCGAGGAAGGAGCCGAGCTGATGGCTGAGGAACACGAAGCCGCCCAGCATCGACATGTACTGCACGCCGAAGATCTGCGCCACGATGGCGTTCGTCGGCGGCACGGTGGACAACCACAGGAATCCCATCGCCGACGCGAACACGTAGACGCTCCACGGCGTCAGCGGCACGAGCAGGAAAACCGCGATGACGGCCGCGCGTATCAGGTAGATGGCGGCCAGGATGTGCCGCTTGGCCATGCGCTGCCCCAGCAGCCCGGCGGTGTAGCTGCCGAACACGTTGAACAGGCCGATGAGCGCCAGCGCCGCGGTGGCCACACCGGGGTCGAGCCCGTGGTCGCGCAGATAGCTCGGCATGTGCACGCCGATGAAGACGAGCTGGAAACCGCAGACGAAGTAGCCCGCCATCAGGAGCCTGAAGCTGGGGTAGCCGAAGGCTTCGCGCAGGGCCGAGCCCACGCTTTGCTGCAGGCCGACGGGGGCTGCGCCCTTGGGTTCGCGCAGCCCGAACGCGAGCGGAATCATCGCCAGCGCGACGATGCCCAGCACGAACAGCGCGTTCTGCCAGCCGCTGTGGCCGATGAGCCAGTTCTCCACCGGCACCATCAGGAACTGGCCGAACGAGCCCGCCGCGGCCGCCACGCCCATCGCCCACGAGCGTTTGTCCGCCGCCACGTTGCGCGCGATGACGCCGTAGACGATGGCGTAGGTGGTGCCCGACTGCGCCAGGCCCAGCAGCAGCCCGGCGCTGCCGGTGAACGCCAGGCCCGAGGTCGCCAGCGCCATCGTCACCAGGCCCGAGGTATAGAGCAGCGTGCCGGCGAGCAGCACGCGGAAGGCGCCGAAGCGGTCGGCCAGCATGCCCGCCAGCGGCCCCGCCACCCCCCAGGCCAGGTTCTGGATCGCGAGCGCGAACGCGAAGGTCTCGCGGCTCCAGCCGCGGTCCATCGTGATCGGCTGCAGCCAGAGGCCGAAACCGTGGCGGATGCCCATCGACAAGGTGACGATGAGGGCGCCGCACAGCAGCACCTGGCGCATTGACAGCGGCGCGGGGGTCGAAGCGTCAGTCATGCGGGCATTCTCTCGGAAATCCCTGCAGGCTGCCGTCGATGGCGCGGCTACATTGCCAGCAACACGGGAGGCTTGCATGAAGGTTCTGGTGCTCGGCAGTGGCGTGATCGGGGTCTCGGTGGCGTACTACCTGGCGCGCGCCGGACACGAGGTCGAGGTGGTCGAGCGCCAGGCCGGGCCGGCGCTGGAAACCAGCTTCGGCAACGCCGGCGAGGTGTCGCCCGGCTACTCCGCGCCGTGGGCCGGCCCCGGTGTGCCGCTGAAGGCGATCAAGTGGATGCTGATGCAGCATTCGCCGCTCGTCGTCTGGCCCCTGCTCGACCCCGCGATGTGGCGCTGGGGCGCGATGATGCTGGCCAACTGCACCGAGCGCGCCTATGCGCTGAACAAGAGCCGCATGGTGCCCATCGCCGAATACAGCCGCGACTGCCTGAAGGCCCTGCGCGCCGACACCGGCATCGGCTACGACGAACGCGCGCAGGGCACGCTGCAGCTCTTTCGCACCCAGCGCCAGCTTGACGGCATCGCCGGCGATGTGGCGGTGCTGCAGCAGTACGGCGTGCCCTTCGAGGTGCTGGACCGTGACGGCGTGGTGCAGGTCGAACCGGCGCTGCAGCTCACGCGCGAGAAGTTCGTCGGCGCGCTGCGCCTGCCCGGCGACGAAACCGGCGACTGCTTCAAGTTCACGAACAAGCTGGCCGACATGGCCGCCGCGCTGGGCGTCAGGTTTCGCTACGGCACTGCGATTCACGGCATCGCGTCGGCGGGTGCTCGCGTCAGCGGCGTGCACAGCGCCGCCGGCGTGCTGACGGCCGAGCGCTATGTCGTCGCGCTGGGAAGTTACTCGGCGCAGGCGCTGGCGCCGCTGGGCATCCGGTTGCCGGTGTATCCGGTGAAGGGCTATTCGATCACGGTGCCGATCACCGACGCCGCCGGCGCGCCCGAATCGACGGTGATGGACGAAACGCACAAGGTGGCCGTGACGCGGCTGGGCGATCGCATTCGCGTCGGCGGCACGGCCGAGCTCGCGGGCTTCAGCCTGGCGCTGCGCGAGCCGCGGCGTGCGACGCTGAACCACGTCGTTAGCGATCTGTTCCCGCGTGGCGGCGACGTCTCGCGCGCCAGCTTCTGGTGCGGCCTGCGGCCGATGACGCCCGACGGCACGCCCATCGTCGGCCCGACGCCTTACGACAACCTGCTCGTCAGCACCGGCCACGGCACGCTGGGCTGGACCATGGCCGCCGGCACCGGGCGCGTGATGGCCGACCTGATCTCCGGCCGCGAACCCGAGATCAGCCTCGACGGCCTGACGATGGCGCGTTATGCGCGCGCCTTCCGCGGCCACCGCAACGCCGTGCCGGCGCCGGCCTGATGCAGGCCTCCGATGGGCCGGTGTCTTCCGCGGCGCTGCCTAGAATCGTCGCCCTATGGCCACTTCATCCCAAGGCAGATACGCCGAAGGCTCGATCCGCGTGCTCAAGGGGCTGGAGCCCGTCAAGCAGCGGCCGGGCATGTACACCCGCACCGACAATCCGCTGCACATCGTGCAGGAGGTCATCGACAATGCCGCCGACGAGGCGCTCGCCGGCCACGGCCAGCGCATCGCGCTGACGCTGCACAGCGACGGCTCGGTGAGCGTCGATGACGACGGGCGCGGCATTCCGTTCGGCCTGCACCCGGAAGAACAGGTGCCGGTGCTCGAGATCGTCTACACGCGGCTGCATGCCGGCGGCAAGTTCGACAAGGGCGCCGGCGGCGCCTACAGCTTCTCGGGCGGTCTGCACGGCGTGGGCGTCAGCGTCACGAATGCACTGGCCCGGCGACTGCAGGTGACGGTGTGGCGCGACGGCCAGGCCGCGAGCCTGGCCTTCGGCGGGGGCGACGTGGTGGAGCCGCTGGTGGTGCGCAAGGCCGCCGCCGGTGAACGCAGGCACGGCACGAGCGTGCGCGTCTGGCCCGACCCGAAATATTTCGACAGCGCCGAGTTGCCGCGCCACGAACTTCAGCATCTGCTGCGCAGCAAGGCCGTGCTGATGCCGGGCGTGACGGTGACGCTGACGACCGAAAAGAGCGGCGAGACGCTGAGCTGGAAATACGTTGCCGGGCTGCGTGACTATCTGATGCAGAGCCTGACGGCCGACACGCTGATTCCGCTCTTCGAAGGTGCGCAGCATGCCACCGCCAGCGAGACCGAGAACTTTGCCGAAGGCGAGGGCGTGGCGTGGTGCGTGGCCTTCACCGAAGAAGGCGCGACGCTGCGCGAAAGCTACGTCAACCTGATTCCCACCGTCGCCGGCGGCACCCACGAGTCGGGCCTGAAGGACGGCCTGTTCGGCGCCATCAAGGGGTTCATCGACCTGCACTCGCTGCTGCCCAAGGGCGTCAAGCTGATGCCCGAGGACGTGTTCGCGCGCGCCAGCTTCGTGCTCTCGGCCAAGGTGCTGGACCCGCAGTTCCAGGGCCAGATCAAGGAAAGGCTGAACAGCCGCGACGCGCTGCGCCTGGTGTCCACCTACGTCAAGCCGGCGCTCGAGCTGTGGCTGAACCAGCACGTCGAATACGGGCGCAAGCTGGCCGAGCTGGTGATCCGCGCCGCGCAGACGCGCCAGCGCGCGAGCCAGAAGGTCGAAAAGCGCAAGGGCTCGGGCGTCGCGGTGCTGCCGGGCAAGCTGACGGATTGTGAAAGCCGTGATCTGGCCTTCAACGAGGTCTTCCTTGTCGAAGGCGATTCGGCCGGCGGCAGCGCGAAGATGGGCCGCAACAAGGAGACGCAGGCGGTGCTGCCGCTGCGCGGCAAGGTGCTGAACTCGTGGGAGGTCGAACGCGACCGGCTGTTTGCGAACAACGAGATCCACGACATCGCGGTGGCCGTCGGCATCGACCCGCACGGCGCGAGCGACAGCGTCGACTTCAGCGGCCTGCGCTACGGCAAGGTCTGCATCCTCAGCGACGCCGATGTCGATGGCTCGCACATCCAGGTGCTGCTGCTGACGCTGTTCTTCCGCCACTTCCCGCAGCTCGTCGAGCGCGGCCATGTCTACATTGCGAAGCCGCCGCTGTACCGCATCGATGCGCCGGCGCGCGGCAAGCGTGCGGCGGCGAAGATCTACGCGCTCGACGACGGCGAGCTCGAGGCCGCGCTCGACAAGCTTCGCAAGGAGGGCGCCCGCGACGGCTCATGGACCATCAGCCGCTTCAAGGGCCTGGGCGAGATGAATGCCGAGCAGCTCTGGGAGACCACGCTGAACCCCGACACGCGACGGCTGCTGCCGGTGAGCTTCCAGGCGCTGGGATTTGCCGACACCGCGGCGGCGCTGACGCGGCTGATGGGCAAGGGCGAGGCCGCCGCGCGGCGCGAGCTGATGGAGCTGCGCGGCGACGCCGTCGAGGTGGATGTCTGACGCCGCCGCCTGGCGCAGCGGCCTGGGCACCGCGTTGGTGTTTGTCCCGGCATTCGAGGGGTTGACGGCTTGATGACAGGTGGCAAAGTCGCGCCTTCATCCAGCCCCCCCGGAGTTGACTCGATGTTCAAGTTCAAGCCCACCTTGACGGCGCTGTGCGCCGCAGCCACCGTTGCCGCGTCGCTGATGGCAGCGCCGCTGGCGGCCCACGCCGCCGACACCCGGCTCGCCCGTGTCGTGGTGCAGTATCGCGCCGGCAATTCGGCGGCCGTGCAGGCAGCCGTGGCCAGGCTCGGCGGCCGCATGGTGGTCGATCTGGACCAGGTCAACGCGATGGCGGTGATGCTGCCGCGTGGCGCCGTGGCGGCGCTGAAGGCGGCGCGCAACGTCGACTCGGTGCAGGACGACGTGATGCGTTCGATCCAGGGCACACGCAGCGCCAAGCGTCTGCACCTGGCCGACAGCACGCAGGTCGTGCCCTACGGCATCACCATGGTGCAGGCCGACCAGGTGCGCGGCCTGCCGGCCTGGCGGCCGACGGTCTGCATCGTCGACTCCGGTATCAATGCGACGCATGAAGACCTGGCGGGCAATGCGCTCAGCGGTGCCAACTTCACCAGCTCGGGCACCTGGGACAGCGACGAGAATTCGCACGGCACGCACGTGTCGGGCACGATCGCCGCGCTCAACAACGACCTCGGCGTCGTCGGTGTCTCGGGCCGCAAGATCCTCAAGCTGCGCATCTCCAAGGTGTTCGACGCTGCCGGCAGCTCGCCGTCGTCGGTCATCGCCAAAGGCATGCTGGGCTGCCTGGCCGGACGCGCCAACGTCGTCAGCATGTCGCTCGGCGGCGACAGCGCCAGCCCGATCGAGCAAAAGGTGGTGGACCTGCTGACATCGCGCGGCATGCTGCTCATCGCCGCCGCCGGCAATGCCGGCGACACCACGATCTCCTACCCGGCCGGTTTCGAGAGCGTGATGTCGGTGGCCGCGGTCGACGACAACATGGACTGGGCCACCTTCTCGCAATACAACGACGACGTCGAGATCGCCGGCCCCGGCGTTGACGTGCTCTCCACCGTGCCGCAGGGCAGCCAGATCAGCACCACCACGACGGTGGGCGCCAACAGCTACGACACGCTGCAGATGGAGGGCTCGCCGCTGGGCAACGTGACGGCGCCGCTGGCCGACTTCGGTTTCGGCGACACGCCGGTGGCCGGCTCGATGACCGGCAAGGTCTGCCTGATCTCGCGCGGCAACATCTCGTTCGGCGACAAGGTGGCCAATTGCGAGGCCAGCGGTGGCGTCGGCGCAATCGTCTTCAACAACACCGATGGCCCGCTGAACGGCACGCTGGGCGACATCGTCACCACCATCCCGTCGGTCGGCGCGCTGCAGGCCGATGGCGCAACGATGCTGACGCAGCTCGGCCAGTCGGCCACCCTGACGATCGCCCCGAACGACGACAAGTACGCCTACTACAGCGGCACGTCGATGGCGACGCCGCATGTGGCGGCGGTGGCGGGGCTGGTCTGGGCCTACTATCCGAACTGCTCGAACGAGCAGATCCGCAGCGCGTTGAAGGCCAGCGCACTGGACGTGGGCGATGCCGGCTACGACACCAAGACCGGCTACGGCATCGTCCAAGCCAAGGCCGCGTTCAACTACCTCGCCAGCCATAGCTGCAGCGTGAACTGAGGCCCGGGGCCGCTGCGGCCCGCTCGATCGAACCGCCGGCGCCCGCTGAAGGGCCCGGCGGTTTTTTCTTCCCTTCAGGGAGCCTTCAAAGATGGCGATGCGCCTGCGCCTGCGACCGACGATGCTGTCCGACCTGGACTTCGTGATCTCGGTCGAGACCGACGGCCGCAATCTGCCGTTCATCACCCCGTGGGAGCGCACGCAGCATGAAGGCGCGGTGCGTTTCCCCGACTTCCGCCATTTCATCGTCGAGGCCGGCGACGCCCTGGCCAGCGCCGGCTTCGTGATCCTGCAGGGCTGCCGCAACCCGAACCGCAGCGTCGAGCTCAAGCGCATCGTGCTGCAGCAGCAAGGCCGCGGCCTGGGCCGCGCCTGCGTGCGTGCGCTCAAGGCGATGGCCTTTCGCGACCTCGGCGCGCACCGCTTCTGGCTCGACGTGAAAGGCCGCAATACACGGGCGCAGGCGTTGTACACGAGCGAGGGATTCGTTGAAGAAGGCCGCCTTCGCGAGAGTGTTCGGGCGACCGTCGACGGCGCCGATGGCTACGATGACCTCATCGTGATGAGCATGCTAGCCCGTGAATACCAGGCGCGCGCCGCCCTCGGCCAGGAGCGCGCGGCTTGAGCGCCGTGCGCCTGCGGTCGCTGTTGTCGTCGCTGTCGCTGCTGCTGTGCGCTGCCAGCGGCGCGCAGGCCGCGCACGACGAGCTGTGGGGCTTCGTCGACGGCCGCGGCGTGGCCCATATCGCCAGCCATGCCGTCGACGGCCGCTACCAGCTCGTGCTGGGCAACGATGACAGCGAAGACCTGCGCCGCGTGCCGGGCAAGACCGACGATACCGCCAGCCTGCTGACGTGGCTGGACATCGCACCCGAGGTCAGGGCCGTGCAGCCGCTGCTGCGCGCCGCGGCGCGCCGCCATGGGGTCGACGCCGAACTGCTGACCGCGGTGATCACCGTCGAGTCGGGCTTCAAGGCGCAGGCCGTGTCGCCGCGCGGCGCCATCGGCCTGATGCAGCTCACCACCGACACCGCCGACCGCTACGCCAGCAAGGCCGAGCGCCGCACGCCGGCCGCGACGCGGCTGCGTGACGCGCGCATCAACATCGAGACCGGCGCGCGCATGCTCGCCGACCTGCTGAGCCGCTACCCGCTGGAGGTGGCGCTGGCGGCCTGGAACGCCGGCGAAGGCACGGTGCGCAAACACGGCGGCGGCCTGCCGCCGATCGACGAAACGCGCGCCCATGTGCACCTGGTGATGGAGTTGTACTGGGCGCTGCTGCAGCGCAGCCAGGCCAGACTGGCGACATCGCTGAAGCTGCAGTGAGTACGATGGGGCCTCAGGAGCCACTGTGGCTGCGCCACGTTGCTCATCCCGCCGCGGGGGCGGCCGGCAAGGCCGGCCTTGAGGGCACGCTTCAGGAGGCCGCACATGCAGACGACGATGATGGACCGCAGCTTGTCGTTGAACGACCTGCTCGACCGCGCTGGGCGTTATTTCGGCGCCAATGAGGTCGTCTCAAGGCGGCCCGACAAGAGCCTGGTGCGCCACGGTTATGCGCAGATCGTGCAGCGCACACGCGCGCTCGGCGCGGCGCTGAAGACGCTCGGGCTGAACAAGGGCGACCGGGTTGCCACGCTGTGCTGGAACCACCACGCGCATCTGGAGTGCTACTTCGGCATCCCGGCTGCCGGTGGCGTGATGCACACGCTGAACCTGCGCTTGTCGGCGAGCGAGGTCGGCGCCATCGCCAACGACGCGCAGGACCGCTTTCTCGTCGTCGACGATATCCTGCTGCCTCTGTACCGCCAGTTCGCCGCCCTCCACAAATTCGAGCGTGTGATCGTCTTCCCGTTCTCCGGCGCGCCGGTGCCGCAGGAGTTCGACGACTACGAACAGCTTCTCGCGGCGGCCGACGCCGAGGCTTTCGAATACGCCGTGCACGACGAAAACGACCCGGTGTCGATGTGCTACACCTCGGGCACCACCGGCCAGGCCAAGGGGGTGGTCTATTCGCACCGCAGCACCATCCTGCACACGCTGGTCGGCTGCCTGGGTGACTTCTGGTGCCTGAAGGGCAGCGACGTGCTGATGCCGGTGGCGCCGATGTTCCACGCCAACGCCTGGGGCACACCCTATGCCGCCGTGATGATGGGCGCGAAGATCGTCTTCCCGGGGCCGCACCTGCATGCCGACGACCTGCTGGACCTGATGCAGCTCGAACCACCCACGCTGGCGCTGGGCGTGCCGACAATCTGGATGAGCATGATCCAGGCCTACGAGCGCGCGCTCACCGAACAGCCCGGACGCTGGAAATTCCCGCCCGGCCTGCGCTCGCTGGTGGGCGGTGCGGCGGTGCCTGAAGCGCTGATCCGCGCTTTCGACAAACACGGCGTCTGGCTGCTGCAGGGCTGGGGCATGACGGAGACGTCGCCGCTGGCGACCGTGTCCTACCCGCGTGCCGAACTCGCCGGCAACGGTCTTGACGAACGTTACCGCCGCGCCGCCATGGCCGGCGTGCCGGTGCCGCTGGTGGACCTGCGCATCCGCCCCGGTGGCGCCGAGGCCGATGCGCCGCGCGACGGCAAGACCATGGGCGAAATCCAGGTGCGCGGCCCGTTCATCACCGGTTCGTACCACGGCGTGCCGGTGGCCGGCGACAAGTTCACCGCCGACGGCTGGCTGCGCACCGGCGACGTGGCGACGATGGACGAGTTGGGCTTCGTGCGCATCACCGACCGCACGAAGGACCTGATCAAGAGCGGCGGCGAATGGATCAGTTCGGTCGACCTGGAAAACGCGTTGATGGCGCACCCGGCGCTGGCCGAGGCGGCCGTGATCGCGATTCCCGATGAGAAGTGGAGCGAACGGCCGCTGGCCTGCATCGTCGTCAAGGCCGGCGCCAGCATCAGCCCGGCCGAGCTCGGCGCCCATCTGCTGCAGCACGGCTTCGCGAAGTGGCAACTGCCCGACCGCTACGAGACGCTCGACGCCCTGCCGCGCACGTCGACCGGCAAGTTCTGGAAGCTCAAGCTCAGGGAGCGCTTCACGAAATAGGCGCACGCCAGACGCCCGCCGGACAGGCGTTCGGGCTGAGCGAAAATCGCGCGCTCGCCCACCCGATGCCGCTCGATGACCGATCTGTTCTCTCCACCGCCGCCCGAGCCCGGCGATGCCTTGTCGCTGGCCGACTACGCCGAACGTGCCTACCTCGAATACGCGCTGAGCGTCGTCAAGGGGCGCGCGCTGCCCGATGTCTGCGACGGCCAGAAGCCGGTGCAGCGCCGCATCCTGTATGCGATGGACCGCATGGGGCTGGCGTTCACCAACGCCGGCGGCCCGAAGCCGGTGAAGAGCGCGCGTGTGGTGGGCGACGTGCTCGGCCGCTACCACCCGCACGGCGACACCGCCGCCTACGACGCACTGGTGCGCATGGCACAGGACTTCAGCCAGCGCTACCCGCTGATCGACGGCCAGGGCAACTTCGGCAGCCGCGACGGCGACGGCGCCGCGGCGATGCGCTACACCGAAGCGCGGCTGGCGCCGATCGCGCGGCTGCTGCTCGACGAGATCGACGAAGGCACGGTCGACTTCCAGCCCAACTACGACGGCTCGACCGAAGAGCCCAGGCAACTGCCGGCGCGGCTGCCGTTCGTGCTGCTCAACGGCGCCAGCGGCATTGCTGTCGGCCTGGCGACCGAAATCCCGAGCCACAACCTGCGTGAAGTGGCGGCCGCGGCGGTGGCGCTGATCCGCAACGAACGGCTGAGCGACGACGAGTTCTTCGCGCTGCTGCCCGGCCCCGATTTCCCCGGCGGTGGCCAGGTCATCAGCAGCACGGCCGACATTCGCGCCGCCTATGCGTCGGGCCGCGGCAGCCTGAAGCTGCGCGCGCGCTGGCTCGTCGAAGACCTCGCGCGCGGCCAGTGGCAGCTCGTCGTCAACGAACTGCCGCCGGGCACCAGCACGCAGAAGGTGCTGGAAGAGATCGAGGAGCTCAGCAACCCGAAGGTCAAGGCCGGCAGGAAGGCCTTGTCGCAGGAACAGGTGCAGCTCAGGCAGACGCTGCTGTCGGTGCTGGACGCGGTGCGCGACGAATCGAGCAAGGACGCGCCGGTGCGGCTGGTCTTCGAGCCCAAGAGCCGCAGCGTGGAGCAGCAGGAACTGATCACGACGCTGCTCGCGCACACCAGCCTGGAGTCCAGCGCGCCGGTGAACCTGACGATGGTGGGGCTGGATGGCCGGCCGACGCCGAAGAGCCTGCGCCAGATGCTGGTGGAGTGGATCAGCTTCCGCCAGACGACGGTGCAGCGGCGCACGCGGCACCGGCTGGACAAGGTGCTCGACCGCATGCACGTGCTCGAAGGCAGGCAGCTCGTGCTGCTCAACATCGACGAGGTGATCCGCATCATCCGCAACGCCGACGAGCCGAAGCCGGCGCTGATCGAGCGCTTTGCGCTGAGCACGCGCCAGGCCGAGGACATCCTCGAGATCAGGCTGCGCCAGCTCGCGCGGCTGGAGGCGATTCGCATCGAGCAGGAGCTGAATGATCTGCGCGAGCAGCAGAACAAGCTCGCCGAGATTCTGGGCAGCCCGGCGGCGCTCAGGCGCACGCTGATCAAGGAGATCGAGGCCGACGCCAGGGCGCACGGCGATGCACGTCGCACGCTGATCCAGGAAGACCGGCGCGCGGTGGCCGAGATCAAGGTGGTCGACGAGCCGGTGACGCTGGTCATCAGCCTGAAGGGCTGGGTGCGCGCGCTCAAGGGCCATGAAGTCGACCCCGCGACGCTCGCCTTCAAGGCCGGCGATGCGCTCTACGGCAGCTTCGCCTGCCGCAGCGTCGACAACCTGCTCGTCTTCGGCAGCAGCGGCCGCGTCTACAGCGTGGCCACCGCGGGTCTGCCCGGCGGGCGCGGTGACGGCGTGCCGATCACGACGCTGATCGACCTTGAAGCCGGCACGCAAATCGCGCACTACTTCGCCGGCGCCGCCGCCACCACGCTGCTGCTGGCCAACACCGGCGGCTTCGGGCTGCTTGCCACGGCGGCCGACATGTTCGGCCGCAACCGCGGCGGCAAGGCGTTTCTGACGCTCGACGCCAACCACCGGCTGCTGCCGCCGGTGCCGGTGCTGCCGGCGCAGACGCAGGTCGCATGCCTGGCGCTTGATGGCCGGCTGCTCGTGTTTGCGCTCGACGAACTCAAGCTGCAGGGCAACGGCGGCAAGGGGCTGACGCTGATGGACGTCGACGCCAAGGCGCCGCTGATCTCGGTGGCAACGTTCGCCACCACGCTGAAGGTCATCGGCAGCGGGCGCGCTGGCAAGCCGAAAGAGGAAGACCTCAAAGGTGCGGCACTGCTGCCCCACGTCGGCAAACGCGCACGCAAGGGGCGCAAGGTCGACGGTCTGCAGAAGGTGCTGCGTGTGCTCTGACGCACGGCGCGCGACACCCCGCGGAAAGTCCTCGATTGCGAGGCCGGCTGCGCTGGGCGTAGACTGGCCCGCACATCGACAGGGCCTGCCAGCACTGAACGGGCCTGCGTTAGGAGACCACGCTTGCAGCCCACCAACGTGCGCGATCCGGCCTATTTCCACAAGGTTGTCGACTGTCAATGGGCCTGCCCCGCCCACACCCCCGTTCCCGAATACATCCGCCTCATCGCGCAGGGTCGCTACGACGACGCCTACATGGTGAACTGGGTGTCCAACGTCTTCCCCGGCATCCTCGGCCGCACCTGCGACCGGCCCTGCGAACCCGCCTGCCGGCGCGGCCGTGTCGAAGAGGAAAACGCCGCCAAGCCCGAGCCGGTGGCGATCTGCCGCCTGAAGCGCGTGGCGGCCGACTTCAAGGGCGACGAAGTGCGCGCGATGATCCCGCGCCCGCAGCCGGCCAACGGCAAACGCGTGGCCTGCGTCGGCGCCGGCCCGGCGTCGCTGACGGTGGCGCGCGACCTCGCGACGCAGGGCTACGCGGTGACGGTGTTCGACGGTGACCAGCGCGCCGGCGGCTTCATCCGTACGCAGATTCCGCGCTTTCGCCTGCCCGAAGAAGTGATCGACGAAGAGGTGGGCTACATCCTGAACCTGGGCGTCGATTTCCGTTCCGGTCAAGCCGTCGATTCGATGAAAGCCTTGCTGACCGAGCCCTTCGATGCCGTCTTCGTCGGCTGCGGCGCGCCGCGCGGGCGCGACCTGCAGATTCCGGGCCGCAACGAGGCCGCGGCCGACGTCCACATCGGCATCGACTGGTTGTCGTCGGTGTCCTTCGGCCACGTCACGAGCGTGAAGAAACGCGTCATCGTGCTCGGCGGCGGCAACACCGCGATGGACTGCTGCCGTTCGGCGCGCCGGCTCGGCGCCGACGACGTGAAGGTGGTGGTGCGCAGCGGCTTCGATGAGATGAAGGCCTCGCCGTGGGAGAAGGAAGACGCGCAGCACGAGGGCATCCCGATCATCAACTTCCACGTGCCGAAGGCGTTTGTGCACGAGGGCGGCAAGCTCGTCGGCATGCGCTTCGAGCTCGTGCGCGCCGAATACGACGCCAAGGGCCGGCGCAGCCTGGTGCCGGTGGGCGGGCCCGAGGTGCTGATCGATTGCGACGAAGTGCTGATCGCGGTGGGCCAGGAAAACGCCTTTCCGTGGATCGAACGCGATGCCGGCATCGAATTCGATCAATGGGGCCTGCCGGTGCTCGACAAGACCACGCTGCAGACCAGCGTGGCCAGGGTCTTCTTCGGCGGCGACGCCGCCTTCGGCCCGAAGAACATCATCACCGCGGTGGCGCACGGCCATGACGCTGCGGTGTCGATCGACCGTTTCCTGCACGGCGAAGATGTGCGTGAGCGACCGTCGCCGTACGTGAACCTGATGTCGCAGAAGATGGGCATCCACGAGTGGAGCTACGACAACGCGCCCAGCGACGACCTGCGCTTCAAGGTGCCGTGGGCGGCGGCCGAGAAGGCGCTGAAGAGCATCAAGGTCGAGGTCGAGCTCGGCTTCGACCTGCCCACCGCGTTCAAGGAGGCCGAGCGCTGTCTGAACTGCGATGTGCAGACGGTGTTCGCCGACAAGGCCTGCATCGAATGCGACGCCTGCGTCGACATCTGCCCGATGGATTGCATCACCTTCACCGCCAACGCCGACGAAGCTGCATTGCGAACCCGGCTCAACGCGCCGGCCAACAACACGACGCAGGACCTCTACGTCAGCGGTGCGCTGAAGACCGGGCGCGTGATGGCCAAGGACGAAGACGTCTGCCTGCACTGCGGGCTGTGCGCCGAGCGCTGCCCCACCGGCGCCTGGGACATGCAGAAGTTCCTGCTGCTGCCGACGCAGGCCGGGCCGCAGTGCCGCAACAGCACGCCGGTGGCGCAGCGTGTCGGAGCCACCGCATGAAGCCCATCGAAGCGGTCAACGACTTCGTCGTCAAGTTCGCCAACGTCAACGGCTCGGGCTCGGCCTCGGCCAACGAATTGTTCGCGAAGGCGGTGCTGCGCATGGGCGTGCCGGTGAGCCCGCGCAACATCTTCCCGAGCAACATCCAGGGCCTGCCGACGTGGTACGAGGTGCGCGTCAGCGAACAAGGCTGGCTGGGCCGGCGCGGCGGCATCGACATGATGGTGGCGATGAACCCGCAGACCTGGGCGCGCGACGTGGCCGAGATCGAAAGCGGCGGCTACCTGTTCTACGACAGCACCAAGCCGCTGCCGCCCGAGGCCTTGCGCGACGACATCACCGTCATCGGCATGCCGGTGACGGCGATCTGCAACGCCACCTACGAAGACCCGCGCCAGCGCCAGCTCTTCAAGAACATCATGGTGCTCGGCGCGCTGGCCACGCTGATGGAGATCGACGCCCGCGTCATCGAGAAGCTCTTCGGTGAACAGTACCGCGGCAAGGAGCGGCTGCTCGAATCGAACGTGCGCGCGCTGCAGGCCGGCTGCAGCTTCGCGCGCGACCACCTGAAGCCACCGATCGGCCTGCGCGTCAGGCGCGCCGACGCGGTGGGCGGGCGCATCTTCGTCGACGGCAACGCGGCCGCTGCGCTGGGCTGCGTCTACGGCGGCGCCACCGTCTGCGCGTGGTACCCCATCACGCCGAGCTCGTCGGTGGCCGAGGCGTTCCAGAAGTACTGTGCGAAGTACCGCCACGACCCGGTGACGAACGAGGCGCGCTACGCCATCGTGCAGGCCGAGGACGAAATCGCGTCGATCGGCATCGTCACCGGCGCGGGCTGGAACGGCGCGCGCGCGTTCACTGCCACGTCAGGGCCCGGTGTCTCGCTGATGACGGAGTTCATCGGCCTGGCCTACTTTGCCGAGATCCCGCTCACCATCATCGACGTGCAGCGCGGCGGGCCGTCCACCGGCATGCCCACGCGCACCCAGCAGGCCGACCTGCTGAGCAGCGCCTATGCCTCGCACGGCGACACCAAACACGTGCTGCTGCTGCCGCAGGATCCACACGAATGTTTCGAGTTCAGCGCCACCGCGCTCGACCTCGCCGACCGCCTGCAGACGCCGGTGTTCGTGATGACCGATCTGGACATCGGCATGAACCAACGCCTGTGCGAACCCTTCGAATGGGATGCGGCGCGCTGTTATGACCGCGGCAAGGTGATGAGCGCCGATGAACTGGAAAGCGGGCGCGACTTCGGCCGCTACAAGGATGTCGACGGCGACGGCATTCCGTGGCGCACCTTGCCCGGCACGCACCCGAGCAAGGGCGCGTTTTTCACGCGCGGCACCACGCGGGACGCCTACGCGCGCTATTCCGAAACCGGCGCCGACTACCTCTACAACGTGCAGCGGCTGCTGAAGAAGTTCGTCACCGCCGCCACGCTGGTGCCGCAGCCGGTGCTGCGCGCGGCGGCGAAAAAAACGCGGCTGGCGGTGCTGTATTTCGGCAGCACGTCGCCAGCGATGGACGAGGCCCTGGTGATGCTGGCCCACAGCGGCATTCATCTCGACGCGATGCGGCTGCGCGCGTTCCCATTCCCGCCCAGCGTCGGCGAATTCATCGCCGCGCACGACCAGCTCTTCGTCATCGAGCAGAACCGCGACGCGCAGATGCGCTCGATGCTCGTCAACGAGCTGGGCGTCGAGCCCGACAAGCTGGTGTCGGTGCTGCACTACGACGGCACGCCGATCACCGCGCGTGCCATCGCGCAGTCGATCACGCAGCGCGTGCATGCGATGGCGGTGGCGCCGCACAAAGAGAAAAGCCGATGACCTACATCACCAAACCGCGGTTGCGCCACCCGACGCTGGCGCGCAACGCCGTGGGCTACACGCGGCGCGACTACGAAGGCAAGGTCAGCACGCTGTGTGCCGGCTGCGGCCACGATTCGATCTCGGCGGCCATCATCCAGGCCTGCTGGCAACTCGACATCGCGCCGCACCGCGTCGCCAAGCTCTCGGGCATCGGCTGCAGCAGCAAGACGCCCGACTACTTCCTCGGCGCCAGCCACGGCTTCAACACCGTGCACGGCCGCATGCCCAGCGTGCTGACCGGCGCCAACCTCGCGAACCGTGACCTGTTGTACCTGGGCGTCTCGGGCGACGGCGATTCGGCGTCCATCGGCCTGGGCCAGTTCGCGCACGCGATGCGGCGTGGTGTGCGCATGGTCTACATCGTCGAGAACAACGGCGTCTACGGCCTCACCAAGGGCCAGTTCTCGGCCACCGCCGACCGCGGCAGCCAGAGCAAGAAGGGCGCGGTCAACAACGACGCCGCGATCGACCTCGTCGGCCTTGCGCTGCAGCTCGGCGCCACCTACGTGGCGCGCGGCTTCTCGGGTGACAAGGCGCAGCTCGTGCCGTTGATCGAAGGCGCCATCCGCCACGGCGGCGCCGCGTTCATCGACGTCATCAGTCCCTGCGTGGCCTTCAACAATCACGCCGGCAGCACACGCAGCTACGACCACGTGCGCGAGCACAACGAGGCCGTCAACCGCATCGACTTCATCGACCTTGCGCAGGAAGTCGTCGCCGAGCCGGCGCCTGGCGACGTGCTCGATCTGCCGCAGGCCGACGGCAGCCTGATGCGGCTGCGCAAACTCGGTGCCGAGCACGACCCCACCGACCGCCGCGCCGCGATGAACCATCTGCAGGCGATGCACGACGGCGGCGAGGTTGTCACCGGGCTGCTGTACATCGACCCCGCGGCGAGCGACATGCACGCCGCGCTGCGCACCGTGGCGCAGCCGTTGAATGCGCTGGGCGAGGCCGAGTTGTGCCCCGGCGCGCTCGCGCTGGCGTCCATCAACGCCGGGCTGCGCTGAGCCACGCGCGCACGGCCAGGCCGGCGCGCGCAGCGTGACGTAGTTCGCGGCCACGCGGCGCCGCACCGCCGAGCGTGATCTGGGTCACGCCGCGTGTGCCCCGTGTTCCGGGGGTTTCACCGGGGCGCGGGGATGGCAGCGCTCGTCGGTTCCCGTAACGTTCAGTCACCGGGTCACACACGGCCCCAACGGTCACTGAAAGCCAACTCAAATGAAGTCGTTCGTCATCCGTGCCACCGCCGCCGCCGCCCTGGCCGGCGCCTCGATGCTGTCGCAGGCCGCCGTCGTGAACTTCAACGGCTGGGCCTGGGGCAACAACTGGAACACCGTCGTCAGCGTCAGCAACCCCGGCCACACCGGCGCGGCCGGTGCGTTCAAGGGCGGCGTGTTGTTCGCACCCGGCGGCGAGCAGGGTTTCAGCGGCATCATGGGCAACTTCATTTCGTACTGCGTGGAGATCACCGAAAGCTTCCATCTGCCCAGCGGCAACATGACCGGCTACAACGTGCTCACCGGCGCCGGCTACAGCGAATGGAACAACACCAACGGCAGCGGCAAGACGGCGGCCGACACGGCGATCCGCCTCGGCCAGTTGCTGAGCTACGTCGCGTCTGACAGCGCGCTCGTCGCCAGCGATGCGCAGTCGGCCTCGATGCAGCTCGCAATCTGGAACGTCATCTACGACACCGACAACACCGTCACCGGCGGCCTGTTCAAGGAGACCAGCGTCGGCGGCGCCTACGACGCTTATGCCGATACGCTGCTGGCCGATTCGCGGAGCTGGACCCAGATGCTCGATGTCTACGTGCTGCAGAAGGCCGGCAGCCAGGACTTCGTGCTCACGCGCGACAGCGGCCACCTCGTGCCGCACGACTTCCTGAACGTGCCCGAACCGGCCAGCCTCGCGCTCGTGGCGCTGGCGCTGGGTGCCGCCGGCGCGGCCTCGCGTCGCCGCCGCGGCTGAAGCGGGCGGTCAGGGGTGGCGCAGCACGGCCAGTGCGGCGCCACCAAGCAGCACGAACAGCGCCGCGCTCCACAGCTCGTAGGGCACGCCCAGCAGCTTCACGGCGGCGTCGGCACACGACGCCAGCGCCATGAAGACAGATGGCAGCAGCGCGTCCAGGCCGAGCCCGCTGACGATGCGGTCGGCGAGTGAAAGATTGCACGACGCCGACGCCGCGGCGACGAAGTGCTGCCACAACGCCGCCGCCGCGCCGCACGCGGCCAGCGCCAGCGCCAGCGAGGCGCCGATGCGGCGGCCCCCACGTGAACGCAGCAGCAGGCCCAGCACGCAGGCGACGGCGACGGCGACGAAGATCGCGCGCTGCAGCACGCACCACGGGCACGGCAGGATGTCGAACCTGTACTGCGACACCAGCGCCACGCCCACGGCACCCAGGCTGGCCACGGCGCTGCCGGCCAGCAGCGTGTGCGCGCGTTTCATTGCAGTTCGGCGATGAGCTCGATCTCGACGCAGGCGCCCATCGGGATCTGCGCCACGCCGAAGGCGCTGCGCGCGTGGGCACCGATCTCGGGGCCGAAGACCTCGCCGAAGAGCTCGCTGGCGCCGTTCGTCACCAGATGCTGCTCGGTGAAGCTGGCGGTGCTGTTGACCAGGCTCATCAGCTTGACGATGCGCACCACCTTGTCCAGCGAGCCGGCGGCGGCCTGCAGCGTGCCCATGAGGTCGATCGCGATGGCACGCGCCGCGGCCTTGCCTTCGTCGGTGTTCATCGTCAGGCCGAGCTGGCCGACCCAGGCCTTGCCGTCCTTCTTGGCGATGTGGCCCGAGAGAAAGACAAGCTTGCCGCTGCGCACGAAAGGCACGTAGGCCGCGGCGGGCGTGGACACGGCGGGCAGCGTGATGCCCAGGGTCTTGAGGCGGTCTTGGATGGCCATGATGGGGATGCAGCAAAGGGGCGCGGCCATCCTACACTGCCCCTCGATGAATGGCCGCCTCGCGCCGTGGTGGCTGGCGGCGGCTTGGCTGGCCGGCGTGGCGCTGCAGTTGCAGCAGGCTGCGCTGTGGGCGTGGCCGGTCTACGCCGGCCTGGGTGTCGCGGGCGGCGCGCTCGTGGCCGGCGGCCGCCGTGTCGTGCGGTCGGTGCTGCCGGCACGGTCGGCACTGTGGGCACGGTCGGCAGTGCTGACGATGTTCACGCTGACGGGCGCGGCCGTGCTGGCGTTCGGCGCCACCGGCTGGCGCGCGGCCGAGCGTTTGGCCGATGAATTGCCGGCCGCGCTGCAAGGCCAGGATCTGCAACTCACCGGCGTCATCGCGCAGATGCCACGCAGCACGGCCGCGGGCACACGATTCCTGTTCGAGGTCGAAGCGGCGCGCCACGACGGGCAAGCGGTGCACGTGCCGTCGCTGATCTCGCTCGGCTGGTATCCGGAGCGCGACGCCGCGCGCGCAGCGGCGGCGCCCGACTGGCGCGCCGGCCAGCGCTGGCGGCTGACGGTGCGCCTGAAGCAGCCGCACGGGTCGCTGAACCCGCATGGCTTCGACCTCGAGCTGTGGCTGTTCGAGCAGGGCATTCGCGCCGGCGGTTATGTGCGCAACGGCCCCGATGCTGCCAACGTGCTGCTGGCCGAGAACGTCGCGCACCCGTTCGAGGGTGCGCGCCAGCGTGTGCGCGATGCGCTGTATGCGCGCGTCGACGACGCCACGCGCGCCGGTGTGCTGGCGGCGCTGGCCGTCGGCGATCAGGCGGCGATCGACCGCGACGGTTGGGATCTCTTCCGCACCACCGGT
>Ga0164241_10001187_pt1 | contig 34469 bp, 34 predicted proteins | sample OricomyardsoilBY_FD_108780 | JGI IMG/M metagenome (GOLD analysis project Ga0164241, IMG submission 108780) | Backyard soil microbial communities from Emeryville, California, USA - Original compost - Back yard soil (BY) | ecosystem: Environmental > Terrestrial > Soil > Unclassified | place: USA... | reverse complement strand
GCCTCGACCGGCTCGGTCAGCGAATCGACCCTCGTCTATATCGCGCGGCACACCAATCTGGCGATCTCGGTGGTGATGCTCGGCGTGCAGATCGGCTTGAGCTTCGGCTTCATCCTGGGAATGCGCGCGCTGGGCTGGCCGACCGCCTATCAGGCGGCGGGGCCGGCGCTGGCGCTGATGCTGTCGCTCACCGTCACCTCGGTGATCAAGGCGAGGCTGCTCTCGCATCTGCTCAAGGCGCGCTCCTGGGCGTGGCGCTGGCCGTTCGTGTGGGCGATCCTCGCCGCAATCGGCGCGGGCAGCCTGTTCACGATGACGCCGAAGCGCTTCGAATGGACCGAATTGATCTTCGGCATCCCCGTAATCGGCGCCGTCTATGGCTTCGTGCTGTGGCGCTGGGCGTTCGGCCCAGACGACCGTGCGCTGTTCCGCAAGATGCCGGGCGGCGGCGCCCCGCAGCTTCCCGAAAGCGAGCTGGTCGTCTGACGGCTCGCGAAAGTTAGGGCAAAATCGCCCCGACCCTAACTTTCCGAGCCGCCCCGCATATCAGGCCCGTGATTCGAGCATCGCGCGGGAAATCCAACATTTCCAGCCCTTGGCGATCGGCTCAGTGCCGGAAGTGGCGGGTGCCGGTGAAGACCATCGCCAGCCCGGCTTCGTCGGCCGCGGCAATCACCCTGTCGTCGCCGATCGATCCGCCCGGCTGGATCACCGCGGTCGCGCCCGCCTCGGCCGCGGTCAGCAGGCCGTCGGGGAAGGGAAAGAAGGCGTCCGAGGCGACCGCCGAGCCGAGCGTGCGCGATTGGCTCCAGCCGGCCTTGTCGGCAGCATCCTTCGCCTTCCACGCGGCGATGCGCGAGGATTCGACGCGGCTCATCTGTCCCGCGCCGATGCCCGCCGTCACGCCATCCCTGGCATAGACGATCGCGTTCGACTTGACGTGCTTGGCGATCGTCCAGGCGAAGCGGCAATCGGCCAGTTCCTGTGCGGTCGGCTGGCGCTTGGTCACCACCTTCAGTTCGTCGAACAGGGTCGCGTCGCGGGTCTGCACCAGCCAGCCGCCGGTGATCGTCCTGGCGGTGAGGCCGCCGCGCTTCGGATCGGGCAGGCCGCCGGTGAGCAGCAGGCGCAAATTCTTCTTCGCGGCGAATAAAGCGAGCGCGGCCTCGTCGGCCTCGGGCGCGATCACCACTTCGGTGAAGATACCCGTGATCGCACGCGCGGTCGCTTCGTCGAGCGCGCGATTGACCGCAATGATCCCGCCGAACGCCGAGACGGTGTCGCAGGCGAACGCTTCGGCATAGGCCTCACCGATCGTCGCGGCGGTGGCGACGCCGCAGGGATTGGCGTGCTTGACGATCACGCAGGTCGGATCGGCGTCGCGGAACTCGGCGACGAGATCGAGCGCGGCATCGGCATCGTTGTAATTGTTGTAGCTGAGTGCCTTACCTTGCACCTGCCGCGCCTGGCCGATGCCCGGCACCGAGGGCCCGCGATGGCGATAGAACGCCGCCTTCTGGTGCGGGTTCTCGCCGTAGCGCAGCGCCTCGGGGTGTTCGAGAATCAACGGCAGCGTCGCCGGAAACGCCTGCTGCTGATCGCCGAAGCCGAACCAGCTCGCGATCATCGAATCATAGGTGGCGGTGGTCGCGAAGGCCTTGGCGGCGAGCCGCTTGCGATCCTCCAGCGTGGTGCTGCCGCCCGACACCAAAGCATAATCCGCCGGATCGGTGACGATCGCGACATAGGCATGGTTCTTCGCCGCCGAGCGCACCATCGAAGGCCCGCCGATGTCGATATTCTCGATCACTTCGTCGCGCGCTGCGCCCTTCGCCACGGTCGCCTCGAACGGATAGAGATTGACCACGACCAGATCGATCATGCCGATCGCGTGTTCGTCCGCCGACGCCATGTGCCCGGCATCGTCGCGCACCGCGAGCAGGCCGCCATGGACCTTGGGATGGAGCGTCTTCACGCGCCCGTCCATCATCTCGGGAAAGCCGGTGAGATCGGAAATGTCGCGCACTTCCAGCCCCGCATCGCGCAATGCCTTGGCGGTGCCGCCGGTCGAGACCAGTTCGACGCCATGCCCGGCGAGCGCGCGGCCCAGCTCGACGATGCCGGTCTTGTCCGAGACCGAGAGGAGGGCGCGGCGGATCGGGATGCTGGTCATGGCGGCTCCAGGGGCAGGGCGAGTCCGCGCCCCCTTGGCCTGTCAGGCTGCGCGCTTCAAGGCCCAGCTGACCGAAGCGCCGCCGGCGGGCGCCTCGCCCGCGACGACGAGCTGCTGGGTGCCATGCGGGCGGCCGTCGCCGTCGACCCACAGACTGTCCTCGACCGCGAGCGTCGCGCCGCGGCAGCGGAAATGCCAGACGATGTTGCCCGGCAGGCGGAGCAAGGCGGCCTGGCCGTCCGCGGTCGGCGTCACTTGCACCGCGGGCGCGAGGTGGAAACGGATCGCGAAAGGCGTCGCGGCGAGCTTGCGCTTGCGCCCGGCGGGCAGCAGCATGTCGTCGCCGCGCAATTCGCGGCCGTCGCCGGTCAGCACCAATTGGCGGCGATGCACGAAGCCGTAGCGCCGGGCATAGCCGTCATGCGCGGCTTCGAGCCGGCTTGCCTGATCGTTCTCCTGCCGGCTCAGTTCGACCTCGGCGACGCCGCGGCCGAGCGTGCCGTCGGGATGGATCGCGGTCGAGTTGCTGTCGCCGACGATCAGCGTCGAATGCGCCGCGGTGGTGCGCAGCCCTTCGGCAAGCTGCGCGGGCAGCTGCGCCAGCCCGGCGCGCGCGCCGCCGCAATTGACCACCAGCCGGTGCGGGCCATCGGAGAATTCGAACGCCAAGGTCGAGGCGCAGCCGCCCTCGACCAGCCGCGCCACCGGCGGCGGCGCGGCATCGACGATCGCCACCGCATTGCCCGAGGCGAGCCGCTGATAGCCCCAGTCGCGCGCCTGGCGCAGCGGCCGGGTGCGCACCCCGCTCGCCTCGATCGCTTGCGCGACGCGGTCGGCGGCGATCGGCGCGCCGCCTTGCCAGCTCGACAGCGCGCGGTCGCCCAGGCACACGCCGAGCAGCGCCGGCACCATCCGGTCGAGCGTGGTGCGCACGCTTTCGGGCGGATCGAGCCGGCGCGCGGCATAGGCCTCGCCCAGCATCGCGAGCAGCATGACGATATCGAGCTGCGCCGACGGGGAGCGCGTGACGTTGCCGCCGTCCTCGAACACCGACAGCCCGATCGCGCGGGTCAGCCCCGTTTCCATCGCGGCGCGGCGCGGATCGCCGCCGGGGATCAGCAACCCCGCGGTGACGATGCCGCACCACGCGGCGATGCGGCCGGGCCCGGGCGCGAGCTTGTCCGCCGCGCGCTCGATATGCCGTGCGCCCCGCGCCAGCGTGTTGAGCACGCGGCTGCGATAGACCAGATCGGCCGAGGACAGGATCAGCGGCGCGTGCGCGGTCCAGAACTGGATGCGCCGTCCCCACAGGTCCGCGCGCCATGCCGGTCCGCTGACCTTGTCGGCATGCGCGTCGAGCCAGCGCGCCATCAGCGCCTCGGCGATCGGCGTCGCCTGCGCCCGCGTCGCAACGCTCGACAGGTCGCGCAGCCAGGCGAAGCTGTGAAGATGCTCGGCGAACGGCCTGGAGAAATCGGGATGCGCAAGGTTCAGCGCGTCGCGCGCGCGGCTTTCGCCGCGAAACTCGAAGCGGCACTCGAGCAGCGCATTGCCGCGACGCACGTCGCCGAGCAGCGGATCGTCGGGCACCGCGATGAGCTTCAAGGGATAGCGCCCTTTCAATCGCAGCCCGTGGATCGGCGTGCGCCAGGTGAGACGGTGGAACCGTTCGGCGAGGCGATCGGCCAGCGACAGCCCGGTATCCCCGCCCAGTTTGATGAGCCGCTTGCCCTCGTCGATCCCGTCGGCGCCGGGATCGCCATCATTGTCGCTCATGCTCCTCGCAAGGCGCGGATATTCGCCGCATAGGCATCCGGGCCGCCGCGGAAGCTGGCGGTGCCCGCGACCAGCGCATCGGCGCCCGCCGCGATCGCGCGCGGCCCGGTCTCGGCATCGATCCCGCCATCCACCTCGAGATCGACGGTGTAACCGCCCTTGTCGATCATCATGCGCACTGCTTCGATCTTCCTGAGCGCGCTCGGGATGAAGCTCTGCCCGCCGAAACCGGGATTGACGCTCATCACCAGCACCAGATCGACACTGTCGATCAGATAGTCGAGCGCCTTGGCCGGGGTCTGCGGGGTGAGCACCACACCGGCGCGCTTGCCCAGCTTGCGGATATGCTGGAGGCTGCGATGCGTATGCGGCCCCGCCTCGACATGAATGCTGATCGTGTCCGCCCCGGCTTCGGCGAAGGCGTCGAGATAGGGATCGACCGGCGCGATCATCAAATGGACGTCGAGCGGCTTGGCGGTGTGCGGGCGGATCGCCTTCACCACTTGGGGGCCGATCGTGATGTTGGGGACGAAATGCCCGTCCATCACGTCGACATGGATCCAGTCCGCGCCGGCTTCGTCGATCGCGCGCACCTCCTCGCCCAATTTCGCGAAATCGGCGGAGAGGATCGAGGGCGCGATGCGGACGGGCTGCTGCATGCGTCGATCCTGTAGCACGGCTGATTCGTGCGGCAAGTTTGGCGTCAGGCTGTCCGCGTCATCCGTACCATGAAAAAGCCGTCGCAGCCGCCCTTGTCGGCGAGCGCGCCGGGAAGGAGGCGCAGCCAGCCGCGCGCGTGCGGTGTGACGCCCGCAGGCAATTCCTCGGCGCGAATCGGATCGATCGCGAAACCGGGCTGCGCGGCGAGGAAGGATTCGACCTGCGCCTCGCCTTCCTCGGGTTCGAGCGAACACGTGGCGTAGACGAGGGTGCCGCCGGGCCGCACCCAGGTCGCGGCGCGGGCGAGCAGCGCGGCCTGCAATCCGGCCATCTCGGCGATGATCGCGAGCGAGGCGCGGTAGAGAACGTCGGGATGGCGGCGGAAGATGCCGGTGGCGCTGCACGGCGCATCGAGCAGCACCGCGTCGGCCGGCGCCTCGGGCGACCAGAACAAGGCGTCGGCCGCGATCACCTCGGCCTCCAGGTTCGTGCGCGCCAGATTCTCGGAAAGTCGCGCCAGACGACTTTCCGACACGTCGATCGCGGTGACGCGCCAGCCGGCAGCGGCAAGCTGCATCGTCTTGCCGCCCGGCGCGGCGCAGGCGTCGATCGCGCGGCCGGCGCCCGCGCCGATCAGCCGCGCGGGGAGCGAAGCGGCGATATCCTGCACCCACCAGCCGCCTTCCGCGTAACCGGGCAACTCGACCACCGAGCCGGGATGCGCCACGCGGACATGACCGGGAAGCAGCGACTCGCCGCGCAGATCCTCCGCCCAGCGCTCCTCCTCGAGCGTGAAATCGACCGGTGGCGGCGCGGCGATCGCACGCGCGGCGTCCGCCGTCATGGCGGCGCCCCAATGCGCTTGCCAGCGTGTCGCGATGCCGGGCGGCAGCGTCGGCGGATCGGGCAGGGTCACCGCGTTGCGCATCAGCGTGCCAAACACGCCGTGGACCAATTTGCGCGGGCCGCCATCGACCAAAGGCAAGGCGGTGGCGATCGCGGCATGCTGCGGCGTACCGAGCACCAGCGCCTGGACGAGCGCGATGCGCAGCACCGTTCGCGCCTTGGCGTCGCTCGGCAAAAGCTGCGCGGTCGCCGAATCGATCAGCGCATCGAGATCGGGCAGACGACGCAGCACCTCGGCGGCGATGGCATGCGCCAGCGCGCGATCCGAGGCGCGCGGGATGCCGTGCGTAGCGCGCACCAGCACCGCATCGAGCGCGAGGCCCTGACGCAGCACCGCATCGAGCAGCCGCAACGCGGCGCGGCGCGCGGGCACGCCGGGCGGATCGCCCCGCTCTTGATCGCCGCCGCCGCTGCGCCCAGATGGAGGCCGTCGCCGCCGGAGATCAGCCATGGGCCGCCGCCCCGCGCATCTGAAGCCCCCCGCTTATTTGTCCAAGACCATTCCCGTGCCCGAACCCGAGCCGATCGTCCGCCCCGATGCCGATCCGCTCGGCAAGGATCCGGTGCGCTACGGCGACTGGGAACTGAAGGGGATCGCGATCGATTTTTGAGCGCATCAGGCGGTCAGATCGACGAGCTTGAGGATGGTGTTCCAGTTGCGCGCGGTGGCGAGCCTGGGGAATTTCGCCCTGGCCATCGCCTGCGGCAGCTTCGAATGGCCGACATCCTCGGGATAATCGACATAGAGCTCGCGGCCGTGCGCCTTCAACCGCTCCGGCCCGTCATGCGTAAAGTCCTCCGCCAGCTTCTTGGGCACGCCCTCGCGGTGGAAGTGGACCAGCAGATGGTTGGGATGCGCCTTGGCGGCATCGGGAAAGGGATTGGCCTTCACGATCGCGGCCAACTCGGCATGATCGCGCACCAGCCAGTCGGTCTTCAGGTGAAGCTGCTCCGCCGCGGCCTTCTCGATCCTCGCTTCCAGCTTGGCGCCGTCCGTCTCGTCGGCCGAGAACACCGCATTGCCCGAGGCGAGCAGCGTCTTGACGTCGCTGAAACCCAATCCCTCGAGGAACGCCTTCAACTCAGGCATCGGCAGCCGCTTTCCGCCGATATTGAGCCCTTTGAGCAAGACCGCCCAGCGCATCACTCGCCCTCCGGCCGCAGCGGCCGCGCCAGCAGCGCGCCGATCACCCGCCGCACGTCGGCGCCGCCGAGCAGCGCGCACACCGCCTCGGTCACCGGCATGTCGATCTCCATCGCTTCCGCCGCCTCGCGCAGCACCGGCGCGGTGAACGCGCCTTCGGCCACGGTGCGGCGATCGCTCAGCAAGGCGCTCGCCGCGCGTCCTTCGCCAAGCCCGACCCCAAGCGAAAAATTGCGCGAGCTGGTCGAGGAGCAAGTGAGGACGAGATCGCCCAGCCCCGACAGCCCCGCCAGCGTCTCGGCGCGCGCGCCCTTGGCGAGGCCGAAGCGCGTCATCTCGGCGAATCCGCGCGCGATCAAAGCGGCGCGCGCATTCTGGCCGAGCCCCGCGCCCTCGACTACGCCGCAGGCGATCGCGAGCACGTTCTTCACGGCGCCGCCGATCTCCGCGCCGGTAACGTCGTCCGAGGCGTAAGGGCGAAACGTCGGCGAGGCGAGCCGCGCCGCCAGCCGCTCGCCCAGCGCCGCATCGTCGCAGGCGAGCGTCACCGCGGTCGGCAGGCCCGCCGCGACCTCATGCGCGAAGGTCGGGCCCGACAGAACCGCGATCGGCGCCTGCGGCTGCGCCTCGCGCGCCACTTCGCCGACCAGCTTGCGCGTGCCCGCCTCAATCCCCTTGGCGCACAGCACGAGCGGCGTCGCGCCGAAATCGGCCGCACCCAGCACCGCACGCACGTGCTGCGCGGGCGTCACCACCAGCAAGGCGTCGTGCCCGGCGAGATCGGCGAGATCGCCGGTCGCGCGGATCGAAGGCGACAACGGCACCGGCGACAGGAACAGATCGTTGACGTGGCGCGCGTTGACGCTCTCGATCACTTCGGGCTCGCGCGCCCACAGCGTCACCGCCTGCCCATCGCGCGCCGCGACCTGCGCCAGCGCGGTGCCCCAGGCGCCGGCTCCGAGCACCCCGATCTTCATGCCTTCACTCCCGCGCCGCGCACCTTTTCGGCATCCGGATCGAGCGGCCAGCGCGGGCGCGCGGGGACATCGAGCGGATCGGTCAGCCCGGCGGCAAAGCGTTCGGCACCGGCCCAGGCGATCATCGCGCCGTTATCGGTGCACAACCACAAGGGCGGCGCGACGAAGCGCAGCCCGCTCACCGCGGCAAGCTCGGCCAATGCGCCACGCACCGCGCTGTTCGCCGCGACTCCCCCAGCGACCACCAGAGCGGAGGCACCATCGGCGATCCGGAGCGCGCGCGAGGTGCGGTCGATCAGGCAATCGACCACTGCGGCCTGGAATGAAGCGGCGATGTCCTCCGGGCTATATTGCCCGACCACGCGCGCCACCGCACTCTTCAGGCCAGCGAAGGAGAAATGCGGCTCGGCCGACCCTTTCAGCGGGCGCGGGAAGGGAATCGCGTTCGGATTTCCTAACAATGCCGCGCGCTCCACCGCCGGGCCACCGGGGAAACCCAGCCCAAGCAATTTCGCGGTCTTGTCGAACGCCTCGCCCGCCGCGTCGTCGATCGTGGTAGCGAGGCGGCGATAGCGCCCCACGCCCTCGACGAACAGCAACTGGCAATGCCCGCCCGAGACGAGCAGCAGCAGATAGGGAAAAGCGAGCGTGGGATCGGCGAGCCGCGGGCTCAGCGCATGGCCTTCGAGATGGTTGACCGTGATCAGCGGCTTGCTCGCCGCATGGGCCAGCGCCTTGCCGGTGACCAGCCCGACCATCACCCCGCCGATCAGCCCCGGCCCGGCGGTCGCGGCGATCGCATCGACCTCACCGAGCGCCACGCCGGCATCGGCCAGCGCGCCCTCGATCAGCGAATCGAGTATCTCGACATGCGCGCGCGCCGCGATCTCCGGCACCACGCCGCCATAGGGCCGGTGCGCAGCTTCCTGCCCCGCGAGGCGATGCGCCAGCACCTGCCGCTCGCCGGTCACCAGCGCGGCGGCGGTCTCGTCACAGGAGGATTCGAGGCCGAGGATCAGCATGGGGTCTCCCTAACCGCTCGCCCCGGCCTTGTCGAAGGGCTGTCCTTTCGTCATGGGGCGGGAATGACCCCGATCCGGCTCGGCACCCGCGGCTCGCCGCTCGCGCTCGTCCAGGCGAACATGGTGCGCGACGCGCTCGCGGCGGCGCACGGCATCGCCACCGAGATCGTCGTCATCCGCACGACCGGGGACCGCGTGCAGGACCGCGCGCTGGCCGAGATCGGCGGCAAGGCCTTGTGGACCAAGGAGCTCGACCGCGCCTTGCTCGCGGGCGAGATCGATTGCGCGGTGCATTCGATGAAAGACGTCGAGACGATCCGCCCGGAGGCGATCGTCATCGCCGCGATGCTGCCGCGCGCCGATGTGCGCGACCGCATCATCGGCGCGGCATCGATCGCCGCGCTCGCGCACGGCGCGACCGTGGGAAGCAGCTCGCCGCGCCGCCGCGCGCAATTGCTGCGGCTGCGCCCCGACCTGACCATCGTGCTGTTTCGCGGCAATGTGGATACGCGGCTCGCCAAGCTCGCCGCCGGCGAGGCCGACGCGACCTTGCTCGCCGCGGCAGGGCTGGACCGGCTCGGGCGCCACGATGTCGGCGCCGACATTCCGCTTGACGTCATGCTGCCGGCCCCGGCGCAGGGCGCGGTGGGGATCGAGGCGCGCGCCGAGGACAGCCGGACGCGCGCCTTGCTGGCGGCAATCGGCGACGCGATGACGATGCGCTGCGTAACCGCCGAGCGCGCGTTCCTGGCGGCGCTGTCCGCCGATTGCCATTCGCCGGTCGCGGCGCTGGCCACGTTGGCGGGCGACGGCTTGCGGTTGCGCGGCGAGCTGCTCGCCGAGGACGGCAGCGCGCACGTCGCGGGCGAAGGCGACGACCCTCGGCAGCTGGCGATCGACCTGCTGGCACGCGCGCCGGACACCATTCGGGACCTGTTCGCGGCATGAGCGCGCGGGTCGTCGTGTTGCGCCCCGAACCGGGCAACGCGGCGACGATGGCGAAGCTCGCAGCGCAGGGGCTGACGGCATTCCGCCTGCCCCTGTTCGCCGTTCGGCCGCTCGCCTGGACGCCGCCCGATCCGGCGGCGTTCGACGCCGTGCTGTTCACCAGCGCCAATGCGCTGCGGCAGGGCGGCGAGGGGCTGGCGGCGCTCCGGGTTCTGCCGGCGCTCGCGGTCGGTGCGGAGACGGCGGCGGCGGCCCAGGCGGCGGGATTCACCGTCACGCTGACCGGCACGCGCGATGTCGCGAATCTGGTCGCCAACGCGCGTGCGTCGGGCCATGCCCGCCTGCTGCATCTCGCCGGGCGCGAACATGTCGCGCTCGCCGGCGTCACCACGCTGCCGGTCTATGCCGGCGAGCCGGTCGAGGTGCCGGCAAACGCGCTGGGTCCGGCCATCGGCGGCATCGTGCTGCTTCATTCCGCGCGCGCGGCGCGGCGCTTCGCCGAACTGGTCGATCGTGATGGGATCGCGCGGGGCACGATCGGTTTCGTCGCGATCAGCCCGGCCGTGGCGCAGGCGGCAGGCCAAGGCTGGGCCTGGCACGACGCCGCGCCGAGCCCCGACGACGAGGCGATGGTCGCGCTGGCCATGGCGCGTGCGATTGACCGCCCGTCCGGGCACGCCGATAAGGCTGGAATGGACGAAGAGCCGACGATCGCAGCGCCGCCGCTTCCGCCGGAACCCCCGCCCCGCCGCGGCATGGGCTGGCGCGTTTGGACAATCTTGATCGTGCTCGCCTTTCTCGCCGGGCTCGGCGCGATGGCCTATGCCGCGAAGCAATGGGCGCAATGGTTTCCGCCCGCACAGCCGGCCAGCCAGTCGGCCGACGGCGGCACGGCGCCGCAAGTGCTGGCGCCGAGCATCGCGCCGGTCTCCCCGGCGCCGCCGGCCGATCTCGGTACGCTGGCGACGCGCGAGGACCAGCTTGCCGCGCAGCTCGCCAATCTCGAGGCGCGTTCCGCCGCGGTCAGCTCGGCAGCGTCGCAGGCGCAAGGCTATGCGACACGCGCCGAAGGGCTGATGATCGCGTTCGCCGCACGCCGCGCGATCGATCGCGGGCTGGGGCTCGGCTATATCGAGGGGCAGTTGCGCAATCGCTTCGGCCCCACGCAACCGCGCGCCGTGGCGACCGTCCTGGCCGCCGCGCGCAATCCGGTGACGATCGAGGATCTCCGCTCCGGCCTCGACGCGGTCGCGCCGCAGCTCGCCAATGGCGGCGCCGGGCAAGGCTGGTGGGCCAGCTTCTCGCGCTCGATCGGGCAGCTCGTGGTGGTCCACAAGGCCGACACGCCCTCGCCGCTGCCCGCCGATCGGCTGACCCGTGCGCGGCGGATGCTGGAAGCCGGACAAGTGGAGCCCGCGCTTGCCGAGGTGACCCGCATGCCCGGCGCCGGGGCGACGCAGGGCTGGATCGGCGCGGCGCGGCACTATGTCGAGGCGCGGCATGCGCTCGATGCGCTGGAAACCGCCGCGGTGCAGGGCCAGGCGGCCGACACCACGCCCTCGCCCACCCCGCCGGGCGGATGATCAGACGCGCGTGATCAGCGCCATCGCGGCGTGTGGATTGCGCACCTTCGCGCCCGAAATGAAAAACACGAACACGTCGCGCGGTTCCTTCGGCGCTGCACCGTCGCCGGCATAAGGCAGGCCTTCGGGCTGGCCGCCCGCGGCCCATTGCTTCGCCACATCCGCCCAGTGATCGAGCGCGGCCGGGGCATAGCCCGCCGGTTCTTCCTCGACGCTGCTCTCGAGCCGGGCATAGACGAAATCGCCGCTGACATCGGCCAGCGCGGGATAATCGGTCGATTCGCCATAGACGATCGCGACGCCCGCGGCGCGGCACATCGCCACAAAGGCGGGCACGGCGAAGCTTTCGTGGCGAACCTGCACCGCATGGCGCAGTGCCACGCCCTCGTGGCTGGCCGGCAGCAACTTCAGGAACGCCGCGAAATCCTCGGCGTCGAATGTCTTGGTCGCCATGAACTGCCACAGGATCGGGCCGAGCTTCGGCCCCAGCTCGACCAGCCCCTGGCCGACGAACCGCGCGACGGATTCGCCCGCCTCGGCCAGCACCTTGCGGTTGGTGCAGAAGCGCGAGGCCTTCACCGCGAACACGAAATCGTCGGGCACCGCCTCGCGCCAGTTCGCCCAGCTCGCCGGCTTGAAGCTCGAATAATAGGTGCCGTTGATCTCGATCGCGGTTAGCTTCGAGGCCGCATATTCGAGTTCGCGCTTCGCCGGCCACTTCTCCGGATAGAAGCTGTTCCGCCACGGCTCGAAGGTCCAGCCGCCGATTCCCACCCTGATATGCGTCATGGCCGCGATCCTAGCCGCGATCAGCGCCGGCGAACATAGGCGTAGCGATCGCGGATTCGCCGGTTGAAGAACCCGCCCTTCGAGGCGGCGCGGCGCATCGCGTCCACCACGGCGGCGGGCACGTCGACATAGCTGTAGCGCCGGCCGGTGACGAACACGATGTCGAGGCGGCGCGCATCGGCATCGTAGGAGAAGGCGCGGATGACCGTTGAAGGCATGCGGACGGAACACGCGAGGGACGGGGCGGTTCGGCGAGTATTATAGGGATTCGAACCATGTGCGTAGCCCGGCAGGGCGAAGCACCAACAAAGAACCGAGGGTTCCGACACGGCAAAGCCGCGTCGTCGGACATCGCCTGCGGCGATGCCGGCCGAGCTGCCACTGAGCACGATTTAGCGCAGCTAAATCGCTGCGGCAGCTGGAGCGGGCGAAGGGATTCGAACCACGCCCGTAGCGCTTTTGCGCGGAGGGCCAACAAAGGACTCGAGGGTTCGGCACGGCAAAGCCGTGCCGTCGGTCGCCGCAAGCGGCGCCGGCCGAGCGTGTCGCTAATCGCAAATTGGCACCGCCAATTTGCGGCGCCACGCTGGAGCGGGCGAAGGGATTCGAACCCTCGACCCCGACCTTGGCAAGGTCGTGCTCTACCCCTGAGCTACGCCCGCTCTGGCGCTACGCCCCGGCGGACCGGGCGGGTAAGGCGGCGGCCTCTAGCAGCGGTTTTGCGCCCCGGCAACCCTTCGTGCGAAAAGGCTTGGCGTCGCCGCCCAGCCACCCACATAAGGGCGACGAACGCGAAAGAGGAGCACACATTGGCCACGCTGGGAATGACGCCTGCCGAGAAGGAAGCCGCGGAGGCATTCCGCCGCGACGTCGTCGAACCGTCGATGACCCAGCTGGTGCTGATCGATTTCTGGGCCGAATGGTGCGGGCCGTGCAAGGCGCTGTCGCCGGTGCTGGAAAAGATCGCCGCGGATTATGCCGACAAGGGCGTGGTGCTGGCCAAGATCGACACCGACAAGAATCCATTCATCGCCGCGCAATTCCAGATCAAGTCGATCCCCACCGTCTATGCGATGTTCCAGGGGCAATTGCTCGAGGATCTGACGCGGCTGCGCAGCGAATCGCAATTCAAGGCGTGGCTCGACCAGATTCTGCCGCGCCTGCCGCTCGACAGCGTGGATGCACAGACCGAGGCCGAGATCGAGCCGCTCATCGCGATGGGTGAGGAGATTCTGACGAGCGGCGATGCCGAGCGCGCTTTGGCGGTGTTCGAGCAGATCGCCGACATCGCGCCCGATCATCCCGCCGTGCAATCCGGCCGTATCCGCGCGCTCGTCGCGGCCGGGCGCGCCGACGAGGCGGAGTCGGCGATGGCCGCCCTACCAGAAGACTTGGCGAAGGATCCGGGAATCGAGCGCGCCAAGTCCGCGCTGGCGCTGGCGAAGGACGCGAAGCCGATCGCCGATCTGTCTGGCCTCGCCGCCGAGGTCGCCGCCAATCCGGACGATCTCGCCAGGCGCTTCGAGTTGGCTGGCGGCCAGATGGCGGCGGGCGACCGCGACGCCGCGGCCGGATCGTTGCTCGGCATCATCGCCGCCGACCGCGACTGGAACGAAGGCGCGGCGCGGCAGCAATTGCTCACGCTGTTCGAAGTGGTGGGGCTGGAAGATCCCTGGGTCTCGGCGCAGCGCCGCAAGCTTTCCGCGATCCTGTTCGGATGAGCGAGACCACCGCCACAACGCGGATCTCGATCTTCCCGCTGGCCGGCGCCCTGCTCTTTCCCGGCATGCACTTGCCGCTGCATATCTTCGAGCCGCGCTATCGCGCGATGATCTCCGATGCGCTGTCGCGCGATCGCCGCATCGGCATGATCCAGCCGCGCCCCGAGGCTACGCGCGGCGCGCCGACATTGTTCGATCTCGGCTGCGTCGGCCGCATCGCCGAGGTCGAGGCGCTCGACGACGGACGCTACAATATCGTGCTGGAAGGACTCGCGCTGTTCCGCATCGTCCGCGAGCTCGACGTCACCACGACATTCCGCCAGGTCGAGGCCGAATTGCTGCCGGTGCGGCCCGACGAGACCTTGTCGCTCGCGCGCCGCGCGTCGCTGGAGATCGAATCGCGCCGCTTCGCCGATGCGCAGGGCTATGCGGTCGATTGGGAAGCGGTGAGCCGGCTCGACGACGAATCGCTGGTCAACGGCATCGCCCAGATCGCGCCGTTCGATTCGGCGGCGAAACAGGCGTTGCTCGAGGCGCCCGACCTCGAAACGCGCGCCGAGCTGACCATCCAGCTAATGCAGTTTTTCGGCCGACACGACGGCGAGGAGCGGGTGACGTTGCAGTGAAAGCCAGGAAACGCGGGCGAGCGCATGGTGCGGCGATGATGGTGTGGCTGTTCTTCGCGAACCTGTTCGAGCCGAGCAAAGTCGCCGCGACCGAGCATATCGATACTGCGAATCGGATCGGCAACGAAACCGTCCGGGCAAAGGCCGGCGCCTCGCCGGACGAGAGCGGTTAGATCGTCAGCCCTTGCAGCAGCTTGGGGACGTCGCCCGATTCGCCGCGCGCCTCGGCCATGAAACGGTCCTTGAGCGGCGGCAGCTTCTGCACCGCCGACAGACCGAAGCGGCGGACGGCGTTGGGCAGGCGGCCGGGAATGCCGAACAGGCGGGTGAGGCCGTCGGTGGCCAGCGCGACCATGAACGTGTCGAGACTGCGCCAGCGTTCGTAGCGCGCGAGCAAGGCGGGATCGCCGAGATCGAGCCCGAGCCGTTTGCCCTCGACCAGCACCTCGACGAGCGTCGCCACGTCGCGAAAGCCGACATTGACGCCTTGGCCCGCGATCGGATGGATACCGTGCGCCGCGTCGCCGACCAACGCGAGCCGGTCGGCGGTGATCGTGGCGGCGTGATGGAAGCCGAGCGGGTAGCTCGACCGCCGCGTCAGCGCCGAAAGCGGGCCGAGGAAGCCGCCCATCCGCTTCTCCGCCTCGGCCAGCCAGCCGCGCTCGGAAAGCTTGAGCATGCCGGGCGCCTGATCGCGCCGCACCGACCAGACGATCGCCGAACGGTGCCCGTCGGCATCGTCGATCAACGGCAGCAACGCGAACGGCCCTTCGGGATAGAAGATCTCGTAGGCGATGTTCTCATGGGCACGCGCATGGTGGAACGAGGCGACCATCGCGACATGATCGTAGCTCCAGCGCGCGACCTTCAGCCCGGCCGCCTCGCGCGTCGGCGAGTTGCGGCCCTCGGCGGCGATCAGCAGCGGCGCGTACACCGTCGCGCCCGAGTCGAGCAGCGCGGTCACGCCATGCGGCCCGCGTTCGACCGCGACCGCGCGCGTCTTCATCCGCAAGTCGACGCCGCCCGCCGCCATCGTCGCGTCGAACAGGGCGCGCCGCAGATCGCGATTCTCGAACATATGCCCGAGCGCCCCGTCATCGGGATCGGGGGCGAAATCGAGCGCACCGGGCTTCAGCCCGTCGCTCACCCTGATGCCCTCGATCGGGCAGCCGCGCCCGGCAAGGCGATCGGCCATTCCGATCGCGCCCAGCATCCGATACGGCGCGCTGGCGATCGCCGAGGCGCGCCCGTCGAACCCCGCGGCGTGGATCACCTCCGGATCGGCGATGTCGACGACGATCGCACTCAGCCCATGGGCATCGAGCGCGACGGCGAGCGCGCTGCCCACCAGTCCGCCGCCGAGAATGAGCACGTCCGCGCGTTCCATCGCATCGCTCTAGCGGCTCGGCCCGGCTCGCGGAAGCGCCGCCTTGACGGCGGACTCGCGCGGAGCGATGATTCAAACGGGAACGAATAGCGGACATCGGGGGAATCGACGATGGCAAGCCGTGCGCGGCCTGCGCTCTGGCGGGAAACGGTGAAGGCAGGCGCGCGGCGTAGCGGCACGATGCTGACCGCGCTCGCCTTGTTCGCGCTCACCGCGATGATGGCGATCGCGCTGGCGAGCTATCATTCGAACGATCCCTCGTTCAGCACCGCCTCGGGCGGCAATCCCGAGAACTGGATGGGCCTGCCCGGCGCCTGGTTCGCCGATCTCGCTTTCACCTTGTTCGGCATCACCGCCGCCGCCTTGCTGCCGATCCCCGCGATCCTCGGCGCGCGGCTATGGCGCGATGTCGGGCTGGGCCGCTGGAAGCGGATGAGCTGGCTCGCGATCCTCGGCGTGGCGCTGATGGGCGCGGCGCTCGCCGCGATCTCGGGCGCCTCGGTATTGTGGCTTCCCGCCGGCTGGGGCGGGCTGGCGGGGCTGGGCATCGCTGACCTGCTGCGCTGGGCGGTCAGCCTGATCGGCAACGCGACCGCGGAGCTGTGGACGGCGCGCGGCGTCGGCCTGGTGATGGCGATCGGCGGTGTGGTGCTGTGGGCGCGCGCGCTGGAGATCGAGCTCGACATGCGGATGCCGCGCCCGCGGCTGATGGCGCCGCAGCCGCGGGTTGCCGACGCTAACGCGCCGGTGCGGCCAGAGAAGAAGCCGCAGCCGCGCGCGGTCGCCGCACCCGACGCGCGCCCCGGCCCGGTGATCGCCGAGCGCCAGCTTGCTCCATCGGTCGCGAGCAAGCCCAGGGCGAAACAGGGCTCGCTCGATCTGCGCGACAATTACAAGCTGCCGCCGCTCGACCTGCTCGCGCCGCCGCCCGCGCAGCCCAAGGGCGCAATCGACAAGGCCGCGCTCGAACGCAACGCGCGGCTGCTCGAAAGCGTGCTCGACGATTTCCACGTCAAGGGCGCGATCACCGAGGTGCGCCCCGGCCCGGTGGTCACGATGTACGAGCTCGAGCCCGCCGCGGGGATCAAGGCGAGCCGCGTGATCGCGCTCGCCGACGACGTCGCGCGCAACATGTCCGCCACCTCGGCGCGCATCGCGACGATTCCGGGCCGGAGCGTGATCGGCATCGAATTGCCCAACGCCAAGCGCGAGGCGGTGAATCTGCACGAGCTGGTCGCCTCTCAGCATTACGAGGACCAGTCGGCCTCGCTGCCGATCATCCTGGGCAAGAACATCGCCGGCGATCCGGTGATCGCCGATCTGGCGCCGATGCCGCATCTGCTCGTCGCCGGCACCACCGGTTCGGGCAAGTCGGTCGGCCTGAACTGCATGATCCTGTCGCTGCTCTACCGGCTGACGCCGGACCAGTGCCGGATGATCATGATCGATCCCAAGATGCTCGAGCTGAGCATGTACGACGACATTCCGCACCTGCTCTCGCCGGTGGTGACCGATCCCGCCAAGGCGGTGCGCGCCCTGAAATGGGCGGTCGAGCAGATGGAGGATCGCTACCGCCAGATGTCGTCGGTCGGCGTGCGCAGCCTCGCCAGCTTCAACGACAAGGTCCGCGCCGCGCGCGTCAAGGGCCAGCCGCTCGGCCGCAAGGTGCAGACCGGCTGGGACGAGAGCGGCCGCCCGGTGCATGAGGAGGAGCAGCTCGAATACGACGTGCTGCCGCAGATCGTGGTGATCGTCGACGAGCTTGCCGATCTGATGATGACCGCGGGCAAGGAAGTCGAATTCCTGATCCAGCGCCTCGCGCAGAAGGCGCGCGCGGCGGGCATCCACCTGATCATGGCGACGCAGCGCCCCTCGGTCGACGTCATCACCGGCGTGATCAAGGCCAATCTGCCGACGCGGATCAGCTTCCACGTCACATCGAAGATCGATTCGCGCACCATTCTGGGCGAGCAGGGCGCCGAGCAGCTGCTGGGCAAGGGCGACATGCTCTACATGCCCGGCGGCAAGGGCATCGTGCGCGTTCACGGGCCGTTCGTCAGCGATGACGAGGTGCGCGCGGTCGCCGATCACTGGCGTGCGCAGGGCCAGCCCGATTACATCCAATCGGTCACAGAGGAGCCCGAGGACGGCTTCGCGCTCGACGGCGCGCCGACCGGCGAGGATTCGGCCGAGGACCAGCAATATCGCGCCGCGATCCAGTTGGTGGTCGAGAGCCAGAAGGCGTCGACGTCATGGCTGCAGCGCCAGCTTCGCGTCGGCTACAATTCGGCCGCGCGGCTGATCGAGCGGATGGAGAAGGACGGCATCGTCAGCCGCCCCGACCATGTCGGCCGCCGCGACGTGCTGCGCGACCGCGATGGGAATCCGCTGTAAGGCAACCAAAGCGGCCCACGAACGGTTCAGAACGCGTTCAAGCCGCCACCCTATGCTGGCGGCCTTGTTGTTTCGGGAGATGTTCGTGACCTTTCGCCCCCTGATCGCCGCCGCGCTCGCGCCGATGGTGCTCGCCGCGGCCCCTGCGCCCAAGGACGCCAGCCTCGCTCAGGTCCAGGCGCATCTGCGCGCGGTCAATTCGATGACCGCCGATTTCAGCCAGACCGATCGCGCCGGCAAGGTGCTGACCGGCACGCTGACGCTGAAGAAGCCGGGCAAGATCCGCTTCCAGTATCAGAAGGGCGTGCCGATCCTGGTGGTCGGCGACGGCCATGCGCTGACCTTCATCGATTATTCGGTGAAGCAGGTGCAGCGCTGGCCGATCGGCAATTCGCCGCTCGCGGTGCTGCTCGATCCCGATCGCGACATGTCGCGCTTCGCGCATGTCGTGCCGAACGACGACCAGCAAATCCTGTCGGTGGAGGCGAGCGACCCCAAGCATCCTGAATATGGCCGCATCACGCTGATCTTCCAGCACGACGCCGGCGCGCCGGCGGGGCTGATGCTCGAAGGCTGGGTGGCGCTCGACAGCCAGAACAACCGCACCACCGTTCGTCTGTCGAATCAGCGGTTCAACGTGCCGGTGAGCGACGGAACGTTCCGCTTTAACGATCCGCGGAGCCAGGGCCCGCGCGGCTGACCGTTCGTTCAGGCGCTCATTCATCTTCGCGACAGGTTTGCACGCCTAAATCGGGATCGCGGATGTGGGGCGCGTTTTCGGGATTTTCCCCCTGTTGCCCGGATAGCTCCACGTCCTGCCTGCGTGACGAACGCCAGGTCGGCCCCCGTTCCATGCCCCCGGAACGGGGGCCTTTCTGCGAAGGCAGTCGTCAGCATCCTGCTGACGGACTCGCCCCAGTACGGGCGGCGAGGCGCTGCCTCGTCCGACGGCGCGGCCTTGCCGCGGCGCATGGGGTGACGAACCTGCCCGGACTCCCTAAGTCGCTCTCGTGAAGATCGTCTCCTGGAACATCAATTCGGTGCGCTTTCGCATCGCCATCGTCGAGCGCTTCCTGCGTGAAGTGGCGCCCGACGTGCTGTGCCTGCAGGAAACCAAGGTGATCGACGGGGACTTCCCGCTCGCCGCCTTCCATGATCTCGGTTATCGCCACATCGTCCTGCACGGGCAGCGCATGCATCACGGCGTGGCGATCATCAGCCGCGTGCCGGTGGTCGAGGACGACCGGTTCGACTGGCAGGCCAATCGCGAAGCGCGGCATGTCGGCGTGCGCTTGCCGGGCGGGATGCGGCTCGAGAACGTCTATGTTCCGGCGGGCGGCGACATTCCCGATCGTGAGGCGAATCCGAAGTTCGGACAAAAGCTCGATTTCGTCGCGCGGATGACCGCATGGTCCGAGCAATTGCGCGTGCCGACGCTGCTGGTCGGTGATCTCAACATCGCGCCGCTCGAAGCCGACGTATGGAGCCACAAGCAGTTGCTTAACGTCGTCAGCCATACGCCAATCGAGGTCGAGGCGTTCGACCGGCTCAAGGCGAGCAACGACTGGGTCGATCTCGGCCGGCATTTCTTCCCGGCGCCGGCGCGGCTGCACACCTGGTGGAGCTATCGCTCGCCCGACTGGACCAGGAACGATCGCGGGCGGCGGCTCGATCATATGTGGGCCACCGCCGACCTGGCGAAGACCGCCGTCGCGCACACGGTGTTCGAGGATTGCCGCCATTGGCTGAAGCCGAGCGACCATGTCCCGATCATGACCGAGTTCGCCGCATGAGCGATCCGCGCGCCGCGGCGCGGGCGATCGACGCCTTGCGGCGCGGCTGGCCGATCGCGATCGATGGCCTGGCGCTGCTACCGATCGAGACCGCCGATCCCCAACGGCTCGCGACGTTCGATCCGGCCGGTGAAGCCGCCGTCCTGCTGAGCGCGGGTCGCGCGGCGACGCTCAAGCTCGCCAACCAGATCGATGCGGCGGTGCCCGATTCGCCAGTGATGGTGGAGCGCACGCCGTGGCTCGATTTCCACGCCGCGATCGCGCTGGCCGACCCGCAGCTCGATCTCGCCACCCCGCTCAAGGGGCCGTTCCGCGCGATCCCCGTCTTCGCACGCGACGCGGCCACCGCGGCGCTGCGGCTGGCGCGGATCGCAGGAATGTTGCCGGCCTTCTTCGTGCAGCCCGGCGGCAAGGCCGATATCGCGATCAAGCCCACCGACATCGACGCGCACGAGGATGCGACCCGGTTGAGCATCGCGGCGCGCGCGCGCTTGCCGGTCGCGGGCGCCGAGAGCGCCGAGATCGTCGCCTTCCGGACCCCCGAGGGGCCGGGCGAGCATGTCGCGTTGCTGATCGGCGCGCCGAACGGCGAACCGCCCGTGGTGCGGCTGCACAGCGAGTGCCTGACCGGCGATGTGCTGGGCAGCCTGAAATGCGATTGCGGGCCGCAACTCCACGCGGCGATCGCGGCGATCGCGGCGAGCGGCTGGGGCATCCTGCTCTATCTGCGCCAGGAAGGGCGCGGCATCGGGTTGATCAACAAATTGCGCGCCTATGCGCTACAGGATCAGGGCTTCGACACGGTCGACGCCAATATGCGGCTCGGCTTCGCGATCGACGCGCGCGATTTCGCGGTGGCCGCACGCATGCTCGATCTGCTCGGGCAGCGCGAAATCCGGCTGCTGACCAACAATCCCGACAAGGTCGCGAGCCTGGAAACGCATGGCATCCGTGTTACCGAGCGCGTGCCGCATCATCTTCCGCCCAACCCGCACAACGCACGCTATCTGGCGACCAAGCGCGACCGCACCGGGCACCAGCTGTAGCGGCTAGAGCGAGTTTCGGCTCGGCTGCGCCGATCCGATCGCTCTAGCACATTGTCTTGCCGCGATTTCCGAGCGCCGGGTGATTCCACCCGGCTCGAAATCGCTCCAAGGTCACACCAGGGTCACACTATCGGCGATGCTTTCGGCAATCCCCACCCCGCTTGCCGTCGACCGATGACTCCAGCGAATCGTGGGGACGATTTCACACGAAATCCTACATTTCCAGCAATTTCGCGACGTGATCGAAATTCGTCGCGATCGCCGCGACGCCGATCGTGCGAAGGCGGTCGGCGTGATCGGGGGCGCAATGGCTGCCCGCAGTGAGGCCGATGACATAGCCGCCCGAGGCGACCGCGCCGCTCGCGCCGACCGGCGAATCCTCGATGATCGCGCATTGGCCGATCGGCACGCCGAGGCGGGCGGCGGCGTGGAGATAGAGATCGGGCGCGGGCTTGCCGTGCGTCACGTGCTCGCGGCCACTGTAGATGTGGTCACCGAACGCGTCCGCGAGGCCGATATGGTCGAGGTGGCGGCGGATCCAGCGCGTCGAACTCGACGATGCGACGGCCTTGGGCAAAGCGGGAGGCAGCGCGCGGACGAACGCCACCGCTCCCGCCACGGCGTCCACGCCTTCGCGCAGCACGCGCTCATCTTCCGCCGCGCGCACGGTATGGAAATCATCAGGCAAAGGCCGCCCGATCCGGCGCTCGATCGCGTCGAGGAAATCGCGGCCCGCCAGCCCCATGAAATGCGCCATCGACTCCTCGGGCGTGGTGGGATGGCCGATCCCGGTCAGATAATCGGCGATCTGCTTGTTGCCGAGATATTCGCTCTCGATCAGCACACCATCGAAATCGAAGATCAGCGCGGAGAAGCGCATCGCGAGCGTCACTCGCGGCTACCGAACAGGGCGGTGCCGACGCGGATGTGCGTCGCGCCGAGCGTCACCGCGGTCGGATAGTCGCTCGACATACCCATGCTGAGACCCGCAAGGCCGTGTTCGCGGGCCAGTTTGGCGAGCAACGCGAAATACGGCGCCGGTTCGTGATCGGCCGTTGGAATCGCCATCAGCCCGGCCACCGGCAGACCGGCCAGCTTCGCCTGATCGAGCAAGGCCGGTAGCGCGCCGATCGCGCAGCCGCCCTTTTGCGGCTCGTCGCCGATATTGACCTGGAGGAAGCAATCCGGGCGCCGACCGAGTTTGACCATCGCCTTGCCCAGAGCTTCGACCAAGGAGGCTCGATCGACCGAATGGATCGCATCGAACACCGCCACCGCCTCCTCCGCCTTGTTCGATTGCAGCTGACCGATGAGGTGGAGCCGGATAGCGGGATGCTGTTCACGCAACGCCGGCCATTTCGCCTGCGCTTCCTGCACGCGATTCTCGCCGAAATCGCGCTGACCGGCGGCGATCAGCGGCCGGATCGCCTCTACGGGATGCGTCTTGGAAACCGCGATCAAGGTCACGTCCTCGGCGCGGCGCCCCGCGGTTCGGGCGGCGCGGGCGATGGCGTCGCGAACGGTCTCGCGGCGCGCGATGCTATCGTCGGCTGGCATGCGCGCGGCTATAGGCCGGGCCATGCCGTTGCGCCAAGCCCGTCCCGACCGATCCTTGCCCCGCTGCTGGCTGATGACCGACGAGCGGATGGGCGAGCGGCTATGGGCGGCGCTGGACCGTTTGCCCGACGGCGCGGGAATCGTGTTTCGGCATCATGCGACGCCGCTGGAGGCGCGTCGCGCCTTGTTCGCGCGAATCGCCGCGCTGCGCGAAACCCGACGGTTCACGCTGGTCCGCGCCGGCGGCATCGCATTGAGCGATCGGGAAGATGGTGTGCATGGCGGCGCGCCGCTGCCGACCGGAGGCATTCGAACCTGGCCGGTGCATGATCGCGCGGAAGCGCTGGCAGGGAAGGAAGCGGGGGCGGATCTGCTGTTCGTCTCTCCGGTCTTCCCGACGCGATCGCATCCGCAAACCGCCGCGCTGGGGTCGGAAAAGGCCGCAGCTATCGCTGGCGACATGCCGCTGCCCTTCATCGCCCTGGGCGGCATGACCGCTGCCCGATTCGCGGCGATCGAGCCGCTCGGCTTTTACGGTTGGGCAGCGATCGACGCCTGGCTCGACGCAGGCGCCTAGATCAGAAGCGGAAGGCGGTTCCGATATAGACCGCCTGGCTGTCATGATGCGGCTCATCGATCTGCTCGAGACGGTTGCGCTCGCTCTTGTAGCGCACGCCCGCGGTCACATCGAAATTGCGGGTCAACGAATAGGAGCCGCCGACATCGACCGAATAGGTCGGCGCTTCCTCGACCAGAGCCGGAACGTCACCCGACAGCGGGCGATCCGCCGCGGCCTTTACGCGGCCAGTGAACTTGCGCGTCGAATAGCTCACGCCGAGATCGACCGATTCGCGGCTGCCCGGAAGGCCGGCAAGATCGACCTTCGCCAGATCACCCGATAGCGCGAACTTCTTCCAGCCCACCGAGACGCCCAGATTGTAAGCGATCGGCGCGAGATTGACCGTCGGGCTGGTGGCCGCCAGCTGCCCGGCCTCAGGCGTGCCGCGTGTCGTCTTGCCCTGCACCGCCAGCGTCACCGCGCGGTTATTGTGGCGCGATTCGGACGGCGTGAAGCTGAAATCGCTGGTGTCGAGCCCGCTGCGCGCGAACAGGGCGGCCAGCTTGGGATCAGCCGAGGCGGGGGTGAACACACCGAGCGCGCGCTGCGCCGTGGGCGCATCATGCCGCTCGAGCCGCTGCTGCCGATCCGGCGCGCCGAGCGCAGGTGCGACAAAGGCCGCTGCGACCAGCAGCGCCCCCGCGGCAGACCCGGCGATGGCACGATAACGCGACACAGACTCGACCCTCACGACCCTTCGACTCTCGTAACAACGCGCCTATCACGATTCGATCCCGCGCCGCCACCGTTGTCAGTCCTTTTCCGCACCAGTGTTGCAATCGCCCCACAGGCGCGCCGAATCAGGCTAAGCTTGCGGCTTGTGGCGGAGCATCTATAGATGCTGGCCGATTTCCACGGCTTTCAGGATTACCGCCGATGAACCGCCTGTTGCGCACCGCGATCATGGTTTCGCTCGCTTTGCCGATCGCTGCCTGCAGCCATCACAATCACGGCCGCGTGGAGGCGGACCTCGCCGCCTCCAAGGTGACGACGATCGGCGTCAACGCCTATCTGTGGCGCGCCAGCCTCGACACGTTGAGCTTCATGCCGCTGGTGCAGACCGATTCGAACGGCGGCGTGATCGTGACCGACTGGTATGTGAACCCGGCGGTGCCCGGCGAGCGGATGAAGCTCACCGTATCGATCCTCGACCAGGATTTGCGCGCCGATGCGATCCGCGTCGCGGCATTGCGCCAGGTGAACACCAACGGCCAGTGGGTCGACGCCCCGGTCAAGGCGGCGACCGTCCAGAAGCTCGAGGACATCATCCTGACGCACGCCCGCGACCTGCGCCGCGCCGCCTACGCCGGCTGATCCGGCCCGCGATATGGCGTCACGTTTCAACGCCCTGAAGGCGGACGCGGCCTGGCAGGCGGTGTGGGACGAGAACCGCACGTTCGCGGCCCGGGACAATTCGCCCAAGCCCAAGAGCTATGTGCTCGAGATGTTCCCCTATCCGTCGGGGCGCATCCACATGGGGCACGTCCGCAACTATACGATGGGCGACGTGCTGGCGCGCTATCGCCGGATGCAGGGCATGGAAGTGCTCCATCCGATGGGCTGGGACGCGTTCGGCATGCCGGCCGAGAATGCCGCGATGGAGAAGAAGGTCCATCCCGGCGCGTGGACCCGCCAGAATATCGCGACGATGAAGGCGCAGCTGAAGCGGCTGGGTTTCGCGCTGGACTGGACGCGCGAGCTGGCGACCTGCGAGCCCGATTATTACGGCCATGAGCAGGCGCTGTTCCTCGACATGTTCGCGGCGGGGCTGGTCTATCGCAAGGAATCGGCGGTCAATTGGGATCCGGTCGACATGACCGTGCTCGCCAACGAGCAGGTGATCGACGGGCGCGGCTGGCGTTCGGGCGCGCTGGTCGAGAAGCGCAAGCTCAGCCAGTGGTTCCTGAAGATCACCCAGTTCGCCGACGAGCTGCTGCACGGCCTGCAGGGGCTCGAGCATTGGCCTGACAAGGTCAAGCTGATGCAGGAGAACTGGATCGGCAAGAGCCAGGGCCTGCAGTTCCGCTGGCCGATCTCGGACGGCAGCCAAATCGAGGTGTTCTCGACGCGGCCCGACACGATCTTCGGCGCGAGCTTCCTCGCAGTCGCGGCGGACCATCCGCTGGCGCAAAGGTTAGGCGAAGGTGATCCCCGGATCGCCACGTTCATCGAACGCTGCAAGCAGGGCGGGACTACCGCAGCGGAGCTGGAGACGCAGGAGAAGCTCGGTTACGATACCGGGCTAACCGCCGTACATCCCTTTGATCCGGAACGGAAAATTCCGGTCTACATCGCGAACTTCGTGCTGATGGACTATGGCACCGGCGCGGTGTTCGGGGTGCCGGCGCACGACCAGCGCGATTTCGAGTTCGCCACCAAATACACTCTGCCGATCCGACGTGTCGTGTCGGACGGTGACAAGACAAATCCCGCTTTCACCGAAGCCGAGGCCTATACCGGGCCGGGTACTTTGGTGAACTCGCACTTCCTCGACGGGATGGATGTCGAGGACGCCAAGCGCGAAGTGATCACGCGCGCCGAGCAAGGCGGCTGGGGCGAGGGATCGACCGTATTCCGCCTGCGCGATTGGGGCGTGAGCCGCCAGCGTTACTGGGGCACACCGATCCCGATCGTGCATTGCGATGCGTGCGGCGCGGTGCCGGTGCCGAAGGACCAGCTTCCGGTGGTGCTGCCCGAGGATGTAAGCTTCGATATGCCGGGCAATCCGCTCGACCGCCATCCGACGTGGAAGCATGTCGATTGTCCGAGCTGCGGCGGCAAAGCCGTGCGCGAGACCGACACACTCGACACCTTTGCCGATTCGTCGTGGTATTTCATTCGCTTCGCGAGTCAGCCCAAGGACAAGCCGTTCGATCGCGCGACCGCCGAGCAATGGCTGCCGGTGGGGCAATATATCGGCGGGGTGGAGCATGCGATCCTGCATCTGCTCTACGCGCGCTTCTGGACACGTGCGTTGAAGCACATGGATATGCTCGACATGGCCGAGCCGTTCGCCGGGCTTTTCACGCAGGGCATGGTGACGCACGAGACCTATTGGAAAATGGTCGAACGGGACACGGCGGGCGACGGCTTCGAATGGGCAAATGCTGAGCGCATCGGCGTCCAGCTTTGGCTCTCGCCGGAAGAGATCGAGAAGACCGGAAGCGGTGCCATCGAGAAAGCTACGGGTCAGCCTGTAGCGATCGGCCGCGTCGAGAAGATGTCCAAATCGAAGAAGAACACGGTCGATCCCGAGCCGATCGTCGAGCAATATGGCGCGGACGCGGTGCGCTGGTTCATGCTCTCCGATTCGCCGCCCGAGCGCGACCTGCCGTGGAGCGAAGCGGGCATCGAGGGCGCCTGGCGTTTCGTCCAGCGGCTGTGGCGGCTGTTCGACGGCGACAAGGCGGGCGGCGACGGCAAGGACGCCGCGCTCGATCGCAAGACCCACCAGACGATCGCCGGCATCGCCGCCGATATCGAAGCGCTGTCGTTCAACAAGGCGGTGGCCAAGCTCTACGAGTTGACCAACGCGATCGAGCGCGCGCAGCCCTCCGCCTCGCGCGACACCGCGATCGCCACCTTGATGCGGCTGGTTGCGCCGATGGCGCCGCATCTCGCCGAGGAGGCTTGGGCGGCGGCGGGGCAGCAGGGCCTGATCGCCGATGCGGCGTGGCCGGCGGTCGATCCCGCCTTGCTGGTCGAGGATGAGGTGACGATCGCGTTGCAGGTCAACGGCAAGCTGCGCGACACGGTTTCCGCCGTGAAAGGCGCACCGAAGGACGCGCTCGAAGCGATGGCGCTTGCCAATGCGCACGTTCGGCGCATTCTGGCCGGCGCGGATCCGAAGAAGGTGATCGTGGTGCCCGACCGCCTGGTCAATATCGTCGCATGAGGCGCGTTGCGCTCATCGGCCTGTGCCTCGCGCTCGGCGGTTGCGGGCTGCACCCGCTCTATTCGAACGGCTCGCACGGCGTGGTGGCGCAGACGCTCGCCGGCGTCGAGGTCGCGCCGATCGAGGGCAAGTCGGGCTGGCTGATGACCAACGCGCTCAACGACCGGCTGGGCCGGCCGACGGGAAGCACGGCGACCTATCGGCTCGACGTCAAGCTCGACGACAAAATCTCCGGCCTCGGCGTGCGCGCCGACGACGCGGTGACGCGCGAGCGCCGCACCCTGCGCGCGCGCTTCCAGTTGGTCGATCTCGCCAAGGGCACCGTGCTGCTCGACGCGACCGCGGGATCGGATGCGGGGATCGACGTGGTCGGCTCCGAATATGCCACGATCGCCGCGGAGGATTCGGCGCTGGAGAATCTGTCGGGCATCGTCGCCGATCAGATCGTGGCGCGGATCGCCCTCTACGCCCATCGCACCCAGGGCGCCGCGACGGCGCCGTGAAGGCCAACGCCAACCAGGTCCGCGGCGCGATCGACGCCGCCAGCCCCGACATAAGGCTGTTCCTGCTCCATGGGCCCGACGAAGCGGGCGCGCAGGAGCTCGCGCAACGGCTGGCCAGGCGCATGGGACCGGAGGCCGAGCGGATCGACCTGGAGCCCGCCACGCTGCGGTCCGATCCCGGCCGTTTGCCCGACGAGGCCGCCGCGCTCTCGCTGTTCGGCGGCGCGCGCTATATCCGGGTCTCGGGCGCGGGCGAGGAATCGCTGGCCGCCGCGACCTTGCTGCTGGAGGCCGAGCAAGCGGGCAATCCGGTGGTGATGATCGCACCGGGGCTGCGCAATACCGCCAAGCTGGTTAAGCTGGCGCAGGGCGCGCCGCGCGCGATGGCCTATGCCTGCTACGTGCCCGAGGGCAAGGAAGCGGCCGATATCGCGGCGGCGCTCGGCCGCGACCGCGGATTGCGGATCGGCATGGACGTCGCCGAGCGGCTGGCGCTGGCGAGCGGCGGCGATCGGGGGCTGATGGCGCGCGAGCTCGACAAGCTCGCATTGTATCTCGACGCCGGCCCCGACCAGCCCAGGACGGCGGACGATGCCGCCTATGAGGCGATCGGCGCCGATCTCGGCGACGCGGAGATGTCGCGCGCGATCGACGCCGCGATCGACGGCCGAAGCGATGCGCTGGGCGCCGAGCTGGGACGGTTGGAGGAAGCCGGCGTTTCGCCGATCCCGCTGCTACGCCAACTCGTCAAGCGCCTGATTTCCCTGTCGGAAATGCAATCGGACGTGGCTGGCGGCATGCCCGCTGCCGAGGTGATGAATCGGGTCTTTTTTCGCGAGCGGGCGAGCATTTCGCGCGCGTTGCGCCATTGGCGCCCGGTCGCGCTCGCGCAGGCGATCGATCGCGCCCGCGCCGCCGAGCGCGCGGTGATGGCGAGCGGCACGGCAGGTGGCGTGCTGGCCGAATCGGCGATTCTCGCGGTCGCGCGGATGGCCGCGCGGCAACACTAAATCTAGATACGCTCACCGCTGAGTCGCTGGCAGATCATGTCGAGCTGATCGAGCGTCGAATAGGCCAGGGTCAGCGTGCCGCCCTTCTCGCCATAGGTGATCTTGACCGAGAGGCCGAGCAGATCGGCGAGCTGATGCTCGAGCGCGGCGATGTCGGCATTGCTGCCGCGATCGGCGCGCGGTTCGTTACCGGCGCGGCGCGCGGTCGCCGGTTTGGAGGCGCGCGCGAGCTTCTCGGTCTCTCGCACCGAAAGGCCGCGCGCGATCACCTGCTCGGCGAGCGACTCGATATCGGGGGCACCAATCAGCGCACGCGCATGCCCCATGCTGAGCGAGCCATCGACCAGGCGATCCTGCACCGGCTTGGGAAGATCAAGCAATCGCAGGAGGTTAGCGACATGACTGCGCGACTTGTGAACGAGCCGGCCGAGTTCTTCCTGGGTGTGGCCGAACTCGCCGATCAGGCGGCGATAGCCATCGGCCTCTTCGATCGCATTCAGATCCTGACGCTGGATATTCTCGATCAGCGCGACTTCGAGCGTCTCGGTATCGCTGAACTCGCGGACGATGACCGGCACTTCGTGCAGCCGCGCGCGCTGCGCGGCGCGCCAGCGGCGCTCGCCGGCGACGATCTGATAATCCTTGCCGTGCGGGCGCACGACGATCGGCTGCAGCACGCCGCGCGCGGCGATCGAGGTCGCCAGCTCGTCGAGCGCGGCTTCCTCGAAGCGACGGCGCGGCTGGCCGGGATGCGGCGAAAGCGAGCCGATCGGCAGCGTGCGAACACCGGACGCGCCTTTCTCGCCGCCCACCGGCTCTTCGCCCGCGATATCGCCAAGCAAGGCGTTGAGGCCGCGGCCCAGACCGGGGCGTGGCTTGCGCGGAGACTGGGAGATATCGCTGTCGCTCATGCGGCCTGTGCTGGTTTGGGAAGGCGCGCGATCAGCTCGCGTGCAAGGTTGATATAGGCTTCCGACCCCGGGCAGCGATGATCGTAGATCAACGCCGGAAGGCCGTGGCTGGGCGCTTCGGAAAGGCGGACGTTGCGCGGAATCACGGTATCGAACACCACCTTGCCGAGCACCGCGCGAACATCGGCGGCGACCTGATCGGTCAGGCGGTTGCGACGATCGTACATGGTGAGCGCGACGCCGAGGATCGACAGGCCCGGGTTGAAGCGGGCGCGAATCCGCTCGACCGTGCCGAGCAACTGGCTCAGCCCTTCGAGCGCGAAGAATTCGCACTGCAAGGGAACGAGCAAGCAATGCGCCGCGACCATCGCGTTGATGGTAAGCAGCCCGAGCGAGGGCGGGCAATCGATCAGCACGATATCCCAGCGTCCGTCGCAGCGGACCAGCGCGTGATCGAGGCGGTGCGTGCGCTCCTCATATTCGACCAGCTCGATCTCGGCGCCCGACAGATCAGGCGTCGCGGGAACGATATCCAGCTTGGGCACCCCGGTCGGCACGACAGCATCGGCGACCGTCGCTTCGCCGATCAACACTTCGTAACTCGACCGCGTTCGGTCAGCGCGATTGATACCGAGCCCGGTGGAGGCATTCCCCTGCGGATCGAGATCGAGAATGAGCACCCGCAGACCAGTGGCAGCGAGTGCCGTGCCGAGGTTGATCGCCGTCGTGGTCTTGCCCACTCAGCCCTTCTGATTGGCGACCGCAATACAGATCATCGGCGACGAATCCCGGTTGCGACCACGATCATGGCGGATGGATCGGTGATGCTGTGTTCCACGTGGAACGTACCATGCCATGTTTGCCGCGCCGCCGCCACCTCCTCCTGCGCGCTGCGACCCTTGGGAAGCAGCCAGAGCGTGCCCGAATCGGCACAGCGTTCGGCAATTTGCAGGAGCTTGGGCAGTGCCGCGACGGCCCGCGCGGAGACAATCGCGAACGGTGACGGCGGCAGCGCCTCGACCTTGCCGAGAGTGACGCGCGAACCGCTGATGCCCAATGTTTCGACACAGTGCCGGAGAAATTCCACGCGGCGGCGACGCGGCTCGACCATCGTCACGTTACGCCCAAGTACCGCCGCGACCATACCGGGAAAGCCCGCCCCGCTGCCGACATCGAGCCAATCGCCGGGTTGCTCGCTCGCCCGCTCGACGAGCTGCGCGGAGTCGACGATGTGCCGCGTCCAGATATGGGTCATGGTCGAAGAGGCGATCAGGTTTTGCTGGAGGGCCTCATCAGCGACCAAGGTGGAGAATGCCGCCAAGCGTGCCTGCGCGACCTTGCCAAACCGCGTTGCGACCCAGTCTCTGGCTTCGTCTTCGGTCATGCCACGCACCGCTGCGCATGGAGCAGGATGGCGCTCAACGCGGCCGGGGTGATTCCCCGGATGCGGGAGGCTGCGCCCAGTGTCGTGGGACGCGCCGCCGCGAGCCGTTCCAGCATCTCGTTCGACAGTCCCGCAATGGCAGCGAAGTCGAGATCGATCGGAAGCACCAGCCCATCATTCTGGCGCAAGGTCGCGACTTCCGCCTGCTGGCGCGCGAGGTAAGGCGCGTAGCGCGCGTCCTCCGCGATCTCCTCGCGCAAAGCGACGTCGCCGAACGCAACGGCCTCCGGCGCAACCTGGCCCAGCGTCATCGCCGCGAGCCGCAGCCATTCGCGGCCCGTCCGCGTCTCGGATCCTGAGACCGGAGCATAACGGTCCCGTAAGGTGCCCGCCGAAACCGGACGGTCGAGCAGAGTCTCGATTGCCCGGCGCGCCTCTGCGCGCGCGCGCAGACGGATGCTTCGCATGGGGGTCAGCGCCCCAGCCTCGCTCGCGATCGGCCCGAGGCGGGTTTCGGCATTGTCGGCGCGTAGATGCAGGCGAAACTCGGCGCGCGCGGTGAGCATGCGATAGGGCTCGGTCACGCCCTGCAGAACGAGATCGTCGATCATCACGCCAAGATAGCTGCTCGCGCGATCGAGGATCACGGGCTTTAGCTCGAGCGCGAGAGCCGCGGCGTTCAGCCCCGCGATCAGCCCTTGCCCCGCCGCTTCCTCATAACCCGTCGTCCCGTTGACCTGGCCGGCGCAAAACAGGCCGGGCATCCCACGCAGCTCGAGCGTCGGGGCGAGCGCACGCGGATCGATATGATCATATTCCACCGCATAACCGGGCACCACGATCCGCGCACGCTCCAGCCCAGCGATCGAGGCGATCATCGCCTGCTGCACATCGGCCGGCAACGAGGTCGAAATCCCGTTGGGATAGACGAGCGCATCGTCCAGCCCTTCGGGCTCCAGGAAGATCTGGTGGCCGTCGCGATCGCCGAAGCGATGGACCTTGTCCTCGATCGACGGGCAATAGCGCGGCCCCTGCCCCTCGATCGCACCAGCAAACAGCGGTGAGCGATCGAGGCCCGTGCGGATGATCGCGTGGGTTTCGAGCGTCGTCCGGGTAATGGCGCAGAACAATTGCGGATTGGTCCGGCGTCCCAGCGGAGACATCGTCCACGGCTCCGCGTCGCTCGGCTGCTCTGCCAGCGCCGCCCAGTCGATCGTCCGTCCGTCGAGCCGGGGCGGCGTTCCTGTCTTGAGCCGCGCCATCGGCAAATCCGCTTCACGCAGCTGCTCGGCCAGCCGCGTCGCGGCCGCCTCGCCAATCCGCCCACCGACGAGGCGCTCCTCTCCACGAAACAGCCGGCCTCCGAGAAATGTGCCTGTCGCCAGCACCACGGCGCGGGCATGGAGCGTCCGGCCATCGGACAAGAGGATCCCGGCGACGCGGCGGTCGAGAGAAAAATGGAGCGCCGCGGCTTCACCCTCCACGATCACCACGTGGGATTGCGCCGCAAGCATGGTCTGGATGGCCGCGGCATAAAGTTTGCGATCGGCCTGGACGCGCGGCCCCTGCACCGCCGCGCCCTTGCTGCGATTGAGCATCCGGTAATGGATGCCGGCCGCATCGGTCGCCCGACCGATCAGGCCATCGAAGGCATCGACCTCGCGAACGAGATGCCCCTTGCCCAATCCGCCGATCGCCGGATTGCACGACATCGCGCCGATCTTGCTCGCGTCGAAGCTGACCAGCGCCACGCGCGCGCCGCGCCGGGCCGCAGCGGCCGCGGCCTCGGTGCCGGCATGACCGCCGCCGATCACGATAACGTCGTAGTGAGACACGCGACGCCGCTAAGCCGACCCGCTGGGCAAAGTCAAAACTGTTCCACGTGGAACATCACTTTCCGATGCAGAAGCGTGCGAACACCGTGTCGAGAACCGCTTCGACGTCCGCGCGCCCCGTCAGCCGGTCCAGCGCCAACCGCGCGATCCGCAGCTCCTCCGCCAATAACAGCCAGTCCACTTCACGCTGCGCCCGGCGCAGAGCTTCGGCGGCATCGCGGATGCAATCCCGCTGGCGCCGATTCAGCGCAACGCGATCGAGCCTGGGCAGAAGCGCGATCGCTCGCGAGGCCAAGAGCTCCCATAAATGGTCAAGACCCTGCCCCGTAACCGCCGACAGCCCGCAGTCCCGGTCGATCGACACTTGTTCGCGCCCCGGCCGGTCGGCCTGTGTGTGGACCCAAAGGGCGCCTGCGCGGGGTGGCGGGGTATCGCCAAGCCAGACCAGGATATCCGCTGCCGCGATCGCCTCGCCGCTCCGGGCGATGCCGATCCGTTCGATCGGGTCGTCCGTGCGCTCGACAAGACCCGCCGTGTCGGTAAGCAGATAGGCCACGCCATTCCGCTGCACGGGCGCCTCGATGCGGTCGCGCGTGGTTCCCGCGATGGGCGAGACGATCGCCGCCTCCCGCTCGATCAAGGCGTTGAGCAAGGTCGACTTTCCGCTGTTGGGTGGCCCGGCCAAGGTGACGCGGATGCCGTCCCGCAAGCGCTCGACGGGGGGGTTATTCAGCGCGGCCTCAATCGCTTCGGCCAAAGTCGCGCAGGCTGCGGCGACGGCAGCGGGCGCGGCGGGATGGACATCGTCCTCATCCGAGAAATCGAGCTCGGCTTCGACCTGGGCGGCAATTTCCAGCAGGCGCGCGCGCCATCCCTCGGCAAGGCGACCCACCGCCCCTTCGGCCGACTCGATCGCCGCACGGCGCTGCGCCTCGGTCTCGGCGGTCAACAGATCGCCGAGACCCTCCGCTTCGGACAAATCGATCTTGCCGGCGAGCAATGCGCGACGGGTGAACTCGCCAGGTTCGGCGCGGCGCAAATCCGCCTGCCGGACCAGCGCCGCCTCGACGGCGTTCACCACCGCGCGACCGCCATGCAGATGCAACTCGATCAAATCCTCGGCGGTCGCGCTGGTCGCTGCCGGGAACGCGAGCACCAAAGCGCGATCAAGCAAGGTCCGCGATTCCGGATCGCGCAGCGCGCGCAACGCCGCGACGCGTGGTTCGGGCAGGTCGCCGGCCAACGCCGTGCCGGCGGCAAATGCCCCCGGCCCGCTCACCCGCACGATCGCGATCGCCGCCGGCGGCGCACCGCTCGACAAGGCGAAGATCGTGTCGGCCATCAGCTGCCGGACTTGGCGCCCAGCTCAAACATCTGCCGCCACAGGTTCATCCCCGCCTCGCCCATCGGCGCCCAGTTCTTCATCACGGTTTCGAGCAGTTCCGGGCCACCACGCCCTTCCATCGCGTCGGACAAGGTCGCGATATATTTCTCGTGCAGCGGCGTGAAATCGGGCAGCCCCATCACACGGCGCGCTTCTTCCGGCGTGCAATCCACCTCGACGTTGATCTTCATCGCACTCATGCCTCCCATCGGCGCGCTGATGCCGAACGGCAGCTATGCACATGCCAACGGCTTTTCCGCAACGCCGCAGGGTTGGCGCGAAGAACACGGCACTTTATTCGCGACGTGACGGAAGACAGGAGCCACATCCCATGACCAAGACGATCACGATCGATACGCTCGACGGCAAGGACGCCTTCTCGGCCTACGTCGCCGAGCCCGCCGGCAAGCCGCGCGCGGCGATCAT
>Ga0164241_10001186_pt1 | contig 34492 bp, 29 predicted proteins | sample OricomyardsoilBY_FD_108780 | JGI IMG/M metagenome (GOLD analysis project Ga0164241, IMG submission 108780) | Backyard soil microbial communities from Emeryville, California, USA - Original compost - Back yard soil (BY) | ecosystem: Environmental > Terrestrial > Soil > Unclassified | place: USA... | reverse complement strand
GTGTTGCCCGGGTCGCCTGATTGTGTTGCCCGGGTCGCCTGATTGTGTTGCCCGGGTCGCCTGATTGTGTTGCCCGGGTCGCTTGATCGTGTTGCCCGGGTCGCCTGATTGGGACGGCAGCGAGTCGGTCAGGATGGTGGCCTTACGTTTGCGTCGATGGTGGCGAGCGTCGTGTGGTCGTCAGTTGTCGACGTGAGCGTCTGCTGTCGCGCGACTATTCTCCGCGAGTGGAACCGGTGCCGCATTCGAGCGCAGCGACACGAAGTGTTGTGGCTAGTTGCTCGATGAACAATTAAGTTCGCGTTGTGCCGATGCGAACCTCGCTCGGCAAAACCGACGCGCAGCGCGAGCGGCCGTCAGTGCGCGCTCGATTGGAGACGCCCATGCGAAATAACACGAGCTACTGGACCTTCGCTGTCGCCGCCGGCGTCACCCTCGCGTGCAGCTCCGGCTCGACGCCGACGGATTCTGCCGGCGCCATGAACGGGAGCAGCGGTGCTGGCGGCAATGGCTCAGTCGCCACCGCGGGCACGGGCACTCTGGCGGGGGCCGGTACGACTTCTGTCAACAACCCGCTCGCGGGCAGTAGCGGAGCCGCAACCAACACCGGTGGCGCCACCGGGAACGCGACGGCGGGCGCGGGCGGCAACTCGGTTTCGACGACCGCGGGCAGCGCTGGCCTCCCGAGCACCATTGCCGGAAGTGGCGGAATGCTCGGCACCGGGGGCACGATCAGCGGCGGAGGCAGCGGCGGCGTCGCTGCAGGTGGTGGTGGCAGCAGCGGCATGGTGCCCGGCGAAACGAAACCAACCGTGACCGCCCCCGCGAGCAGCAAAACGCCGAGCGACTACTTCGTGCTGGGTGAAGCGCGGCTGCTCAACAACAACTGGGGCGCGCAGTCGTTGGGCTGCCAGGCTCCCTACGAAATCTTCGTCAACGCCGATAAGTCGTTCGGTTGGAAGTGGGACCGCAACACCACCAAATGCGGCGGCGACAAGTCGAAGCCGGATTATCCCGAGGTCGAGTTCGGCATGCACCCGTTCGGGGTGAGCACGCAGCTCATCACCAGCCCCGACTACTCGTCGACGACCATCTTGCCGATTCAAATCAAAGACGTCACCAGCGCGAGCGTAAAAATCGAAGGCTTGAGCATTGCGACGACGTCGGATGCGGCATGGAACATGAACTTCGAGATGTGGTTCTGCGAGCAGCACCCCGCGACCGGCACCCACACCACCGCGTACGGCGAAACCATGAACTGGTTCGGCTGGAGCAGCGACCAATACAATTGGAACGGGGTCCTCGGCAGCCTGGAAGCCGGCCAAAGCTATGACCTGTTCCACACCGACGATCACTGGCCCGCCGGGCAGGCGCAGCAGTGGAAGTATCGTCAATATCGGCTGAAGAATCCCGGCAAGCAGTTCAACGGCACCGTCGACGTCAAAAAGATCTTGGCCGCGCTGACCGGGCAAGGCTGGCCGTCCAGCCTTTGGATCGCCCGCTTCGAGGTCGGTACGGAGCTGGACGATGGCAGCGCCGGCACCGTCACGATGAAGAAAATCACCTTCGAAGTGAACGGTCAGCAACGCGCGACCGAGGTCCGCTAGGGGCGGTGCACGGCGACCAGAGCCATTTCGGGCGGCTCGTTACTTCATCACGCAGCGCAATCGCCGCGTGCTGCCGCGGTAGGCGAACTTGGCGTCGCTCCAGCTCGGAGCGCTCATCATGTTACGAGCGTTGTTGGACGCGCAGTACTCTTCGACGGGGTAGCCGACGAGGTTGGTGTCGAGCTTGCCGTCGGAGTCCTCGTCGTGAAACGCAGAGATGCCGTAGGTGCCGGCGGGCACCTCTTTGAAGACGCACAGCGCCTTCTTGTTGTGCACCTTCACGATCGCCGCGCGGAACGCGTCTTTCAGCCAGCCCGCTTCCGTGAACAAGCCGCAGCGCACCACGCCGAGGTCGTTGCGCGCCCCCGCTTCGAGCTCGATGACGTTGGTGGCCACGCTCTCTTCGGCGGGGGTGGAGCGCGTGACGAGCTGCGACAACAGAATGACGACGCCGGCCTTGATGATTGAGCTGGATGACTTCACGTGCCCTCCTGAATGGACCGCGCTGCGAATTGAGAGCGCGCTCCGAAGAATTCTTCGAGCCAGCCTCGAAAGCGTTCGTGACAATCGAACGCGGCGAAGCGGCGGCCCCACTCGGCGGCCCGCTGCTGGATACCGACGTCGTGGATGAGCTCAACGGCGGCGCCGCGCACGTCTTTGGCGGTGAGCGACCCGCTGCGCAGCGTGACGCCGGCCTGAGCGCGCGTGATGGCCTCCATCGCCAGGTATTGGTCGAGGTTGGACGGTATGCCCAGCACCGGCACCCCCGCCGCCAGCGCCTGATAGCCGGTGCTGGAGCCGCCGTTCGTCACCACGAAGCGAGCGTGACGCGTCAGCTCGTCGCCTGCCACGAAGTCGACGACGCGAAAATTGGCGGGCAGCCGTGCCGGCGTTGAGCGACCTGCGGTCGCCAATACACCGCGGATCGGCAGCCCCTCGAGGCCACCCAGCACTGCGCCCAACGCGCCGGTATCACCCGACGAGCCGAGCGTGACGTAAACGAGCGGAAACGACGGCTCTCCGGCTAATAAGTCCGAGGGTAAAGGCAGATTGGGCGACCAGGGCACCGCGCCCAAGTAGCGGTGATTGGCGGAAGCGTTCTCGACGGGGCAAAGCTCGGGCAAGTCGGGGTAAAGGACGGTGTCGCCGAAGCACAGCTGCTCCAGCAGCGACTGGGGCGGCAACCCGTGCCGTTTGCGGAGCCCGTTCAGCGGCGCCGCGAAGTGCGCGAACACTCGCGGCATGGCCTGCGGAAAATAGCGGCGGGCGCGCTCCACCCCGACCAAGCGCACGATCGGATGGTCGGGGACGGGAAAGCCGTCGCGCACCGCATACGGGCTCCAGTACGCGTTGATGAGCGACGCGCAGTGCACTCCGTACAACTTGGTGCTCACCGCGAGCGACAGTCGAAAGTCGCCGATCACCAGGTCGGGCTTTACCGCGTCGAAGACGCGGAGCTCGTCGGCCACGTACCGTTCGAAGGTGACACCGTCGTAAATGCGATCGCCTTTCGCGAGCGCGGCCAGCCCGCGCGCGCCGTCCAAAGTGACCAACGGCCAACGACGAAACGAGGTGCCCTCGAACAAACAAGGGTCGCAATCCCCGCACGCAAAATGGACCTCGTATTCGTCGCGGGGCAGGCGTCGGGCCAGCGCCAGCAGCCGGACGACCTGCGCCAACGTGATGTTTTCGGTAACGAAAAGGAGGCGTCGCATGTAGTTAGACAACTATTAGACAAAAGCAGAAATTGTCCAGCCCCATAGCTTGACGATTGTCTAAGCTGACCGTAGACACTGGTGATGTCGAGCCGGAGCCCGTTTCACTTCGACTACCTGCTGGTGGGCGGGGGCCTGGCCGGCTCATTGCTCGCCCTGGCTCTGTTCAGGCAGCGCCCCAACGCACGCGTGGCGTTGGTGGAGAAGCAGGCAAAGCTAGGCGGCAACCACCTGTGGTGCTTCCACGCTGGCGACGTCGAAGGCGCGCGCGAGCTCGTGCAGCCGTTGGTCGCGCAGCGTTGGCCCAGCTACGAGGTGCGGTTTCCCGAGCTGCGGCGCACGGTCGAAGAGCCGTATGCGGCCGTCCCTTCCGAGCGCTTGGACCAAGTCGTGCGGCGCGCTTTCGAGGAGCGCGAGCGCGCTCGGCTTTACCTGGGAGAGACGGCGCGTCGCGTCACCGCTGGCAGCGTCGAGCTAGCGTCGGGGCCAACTCTGACCGCCGACGTCGTGATCGAGAGTCGTGGCCCGGAAGCGTTCGCGCCCGCACCCGGCACGGGTTTCCAAAAGTTCATCGGCCTCGAGCTAGAGGTGAAGTCGTCGTCACCCCTCGGCACCCCGCGCTTGATGGACGCGCTCGTGCCTCAGAAAGACGGCTTTCGCTTCATGTACGCGTTGCCGCTCACGGGCGAGCGCGTCTTACTCGAAGATACGTATTTTTCGGACTCCCCCGAGCTGCGTCCGCCCGAGCTCGAGGCCGAGATCATGGCCTACGCAGAGCGCTTGGGGCTCGAAGTGGTGGCGGTGGGGCGACGCGAGTCCGGCGTGCTGCCGTTGCCGATCAGCGCGCCGCGCCTGCGCGACCCCGAGCCCGATGCGCCGTTCGTGGCAGGCTATCAAGGCGGTTGGTTTCATCCCGTTACCGGGTACTCGTTTCCGCTAGCGGTGCGGTTGGCCCAGGCGGTGGCGGGCGCCGAGCCGACTGAGCTGCGCGCGCGGGTTTGGCCCGCGCTGCTACGCCGGCAACGTTCGCAGCTGCGCTTCGCCGTGCTCCTGAACCGCATGCTGTTCACTGCCTTCGAGAGCGGCGAGCGCTACCGCGCCATCGAGCGCTTTTACCGGCTGCCGGTCGCGTCGATTCGACGCTTTTATGCCCTCGACCTGACGTCGAGCGACCGACTGCGCTTGGTATGCGGTCGCCCGCCGCGCGGCTTCTCGTTTCCGCGCGTGGTCGCGGCCGGTCTCTCTCGCGGAGGGTCGGCCCTATGACCCCGCCCTCGGCGATGAAGGCGCACGGCTCGCCCCGCGCCAAGATCTTGCCCGAAGCGCAAGAGAGCGCGCTCGCGCGGCTGATCCGCAGCGAATTCGAGGAGCCCGTGCTCAGTCGAACCTTGGACGCCAAGGAGCGGCAAGTTCACGAGCGACATTGGCGAGCGTCGCTTTCGGGGCCCCTGCTCGAGCTGCTGGCTCGCGACGGTAAGTGCTTCCGCTCGCGCTTGATGCAAGTCGCTTATGCTCTGGCGGCGGGGGGTGCGGCCAAGCCGCTGCCAGAAAATCTGGCCCTGCTGGTCGAGGTTCTGCACACCGGTTCGCTCATCATCGACGACATCGAAGACGGCTCCGAGCACCGGCGCGGCCAACCGACGCTGCACCTGCTGGTCGGCTTGCCGTTGGCGTTGAACGCGGGAAATTGGCTGTACTTTCTGCCGCAACGGCTGCTCGAGCCGCTACAGCTCGAGCCCCGCGTCGAGCTCGCGCTGCGCCGGGTCATCGATCGCGCCATCTTGCGTTGTCACTACGGCCAAGCGCTCGATCTGGGCGTGCGGCTCGACTCGCTGTCGCAAGCCGAAGTGTTCGACTTGGTGAGCCTGAGCACGCGGCTCAAGACGGGCAGCTTGTTCGAGCTCGCGGCGGAGGTCGGCGCCATCGCCGGGGGCGCGTCGCCCGAGCTGCAAGCGGCCTTGAGCAGCTTTGCCCGCAGCTACGGCGTTGCCCTTCAGATGCTCGACGACGCGAGCGGTCTCTACCAAGCTCGCCGCGCGCACAAAGGCCACGAAGACTTGCTGAATTGCCGCCCCACGTGGCCCTGGGCTTGGCTCGCGCAGAGCCAAGACGAGCTCGGCTACTCGCGCTTGCAGCACCAGGCCCAGGCCGTGGCGCGCGCGGAGCTACCGGCCGAGACGCTGGCAGCCGCGATGCGGCGGCACCTGGGTGACGCGCCGCATCGCGCGGTTCAGTTGGAGCTGGCGGCCGCGTTCGAGCGTCTGCAGAGCCAGGTGCAAGCGCGCGAGCTGTTGGCGCCGCTCGCAGAAGAGCTAACCCGTTTGGAGAAAGCCTATGGTTGAGCGTGTACGAGTCGCGGTCGTGGGCTCGGGGTTCGGTGGCTTGGCTGCGGCCATTCGCCTGCAGGCGGCTGGCGTTTCGACCGTGCTCTTCGAGGCACGCGACAAGCCGGGCGGGCGCGCTTACGTGTACGAAGAGGGCGGCTACGTCTTCGACGCGGGCCCGACCGTAATCACGGCGCCCGGCTGCATCGACGAGCTGTTCGAGCTCGCGGGCGCGCGGCGTGAGGATTACGTGGAGCTGCTGCCGGTAGAGCCGCTGTATCGCCTGCTGTGGCAAGACGGAACGCGCCTCGACTACCTTGGCGGCGACGAATTCGTGCAGCAAGTCGCGCGGCTTTCGCCCGACGACGTGCCTGGCTATCTGCGCTTCGTCGACTACTCGCGGCGCGTGTTCGAGAAAGGCTACGTCGAGCTGGCTCACCAGCCTTTCTTGCGCTTCTCCGACATGCTGAAGGTGGCGCCCAGCTTGGCGATGTTGCGCGCTGATCGCTCGGTTTACGGCACCATCGCTCACTTCGTTCAGAACGAGAAATTGCGCGAGGCGTTGAGCTTTCACGCGCTCTTGGTCGGCGGCAATCCGTTCGAAACCAGCGCGATTTATACGCTCATTCACTACCTCGAGCGGCGTTGGGGCGTCTTCTTTCCCCGCGGCGGCACCGGCGCGCTCGTCAACGCGCTGGTGCGTTTGTATCGAGAGCTGGGCGGCGAGCTGCGCTCGAGCTGCCCGGTGGAGAAGATCCGCGTCGAGCGCGGGGTCAAGACCGTGCATCGCGTGACGTCGAGCGCGGGCGCCGAAGAGCCGTTCGACGCCGTCGTGTCGAACTCGGACCTACACCACACCTACTCGCGCCTGTACCCGGACGAAGCCAGCGCGCAGAAGACCACCGCCCGGCTCGAGCGAGCGAGCTGGTCGATGTCGTTGTTCGTGTTGTACTTCGGCACCGACCGTCCCTACGACCTGGCCCACCATACGGTGCTGTTCGGTCCCCGCTATCGCGAGCTTTTGGCCGAGATTTTCCATGGCCACACCCTGCCCGAAGACTTCAGTCTGTACCTGCACGCGCCCAGCGTTACCGATCCTTCGCTGGCGCCGCCGGGCGGAGCGACGTTTTACGTCCTGTCGCCGGTCCCGCACCTCGGCAACGCTCCGCTGGACTGGGACGCGCTGGCGCCGATCTACGCCCAGCGCATCCTGTGCGCGCTCGAGCGCCACATGCCCGACCTGCGCCGCCACGTCGTGGTCCAGCGCTACCAGACCCCGCTCGGCTTCCAGCAAGACTTGCGCGCCTATCACGGCTCGGCGTTCTCGCTCGCGCCCGAGCTCACGCAGAGCGCTTGGTTTCGGCCCCACAATCGCGACCCGCACATTCCCGGCCTGTACTTGGTCGGCGCCGGCACCCACCCGGGCGCGGGCGTGCCGGGCGTCATCAGCTCCGCACGCGGCAGCGCGACCCTGCTGCTACGCGACTTCGGGCTCGACGACGGAATGCCTCGCGAGGCCGCCGAATGAGCACGGCATCCGCATCCGGCGCCCTCGGGCGGCCGCGCGCCGCGCTTCCGGCGGGCGCCGCCAGCGCGATCATCCGCCGCCATTCGGCGAGTTTTTCGCTGGCTTCGTTGGTGCTCGAGCCGGTGGCGCGGCGGCGGGCGCACGTGCTGTACGCCTACTGCCGGCGCGCCGACGACGCGATCGATCTCGTCGCGCCGGTGCGAGCTCCGGCGGAGCTCGACCGACTCCGCCGCGAGCTGGACGCCGTCTACGCAGGGGCCGCGCTCGCGGATCCGGTCGCGTCGGAGCTCCAGCAGCTGGTGCTCGAGGTCGGCTTGCCGCGCGAGTATCTGGACGCGCTGCTGCAAGGCTTCGAGCTCGACGCCGCCGGCGCTCGCTACTCGACCCTGGTCGAGTTGTATCGCTACTGCTGGTGCGTGGCCGGCAGCGTGGGGGCGATGATGTGCCACGTTTTGGGCGCGCCAAACAAGCCGGCGATCGTGCACGGTGTTCACCTTGGCATGGCGATGCAGCTGACCAACGTCTGCCGTGACGTCGCCGAGGACTGGAGCCGGGGGCGGCTGTACGTTCCGACCGAGCTCTTGCCCGGCTGGCCGTCGACGCACGGCTCCGCGCTCGGCAGCTGGCCCCCTTCGCGCGACCAACAGCGCGACTTGGCGGAAGCCGTGCGACGGCTGCTCGAAATGGCCGAGGTGTTTTATCGCTCCGGCGACGCCGGCTTGCCGTGGCTACCATGGCGGTCACGGGTCGCAGTGGCCACCGCGCGCCGTGTTTATTCCGCCATCGGGCAGCGACTGCTGGCGGTCGGTGCCGACGTGAGCGCCCCGCGCGTTTTCGTTCCAGCGTCGCGTAAGCTTTGGTACACGGCGCGCGCCGCGTTCGACGCCACGTCCACGCGCGCGGCACGCCAAGTACGGCCCGTCGTCGCCGAGCGACCCGTGAGGTTCCCAGAAGATGTCCTGGCCGTCTGAGCTTCGTATTTACGTAGGGCGCGTACGCGACTTTACCCGCGTCGACTGGCTGGTCTACGTCGGTTGGGTCGGGCTCATGTTCGGCTTGGTGTTCGCGACGGGCGGTTTTTTGCTCGCGGGCCACAGCCGGGGGGTCGTGTACCCAGCCGAGGCATGGCTGGTGCCACTGGGCGCGCTGCTGTTCAGCCTTTCGATCGCCTTGGACACGATCGGCCATCGGACCATCTACAAAGCCGAGATCGCGGGGGCGGAAGGGCTGGTGCACGGCATCACGATTTTCTGCGGGGTCGGCAGCTGCGTGTTGCTTACGGCCGCCTTCGATCATCCTCGTGGTTTATGGATCCCGGCCATGGTGCTGACCGTGCTGTCGTTCGTTTACAGTCTGGTGGATGAAGCCTTCCACTGGCGCCGCTACGTCAGGCAGTATTCGGACCGGATCGAGATGTGTAGCCACGTCGGTATCCTGATTGGACACGCTCTGATGATGATTGGTTGGTGGAGCTGGTTCTTCCAAGGCTACCCAGGCGTGCAGCAGACCCTGCTGCGCCTCGGGAACGCATCGTGAGCCAGCCGCTCTATCGCATCGGTGCGCTGGCGCGGCTCAGCGGGCTGAGCACGCACGCCATTCGGGTTTGGGAGCGTCGCTACGGTGCGGCTTCGCCACAACGCGCGCCGGGGGGCGCTCGCTTGTACACGGAAATTGATTTGCAGCGCTTTCAGCTGATCAAGCGCCTGCTCGATCGCGGCTATTCGACCCGCGCCATCGCCAACCTCGACCTGGCTCAGCTCACGGAGCTGGCCCAACCCGAGCGCGCGCCGCCGCTCGAGCCCATCGCCAACGAGCAGTCGCGCCCCGCCCGCGCCGTGATCGAATCGCTGCTCGACGCCATTCGGGACATGGACGTGGAGTCGGCGGAACGTGTGCTGACCCGGGCCAGCAACGAGCTTTCGCCCCGCGAGCTCGTGCTGCGCGTGGTGGCGCCGGCCCTGGAAGAGATCGGCGCCCGCTGGGCCCGCGGAAACCTGTGCACCGCGAGCGAGCACGCGGCCTCGGCGCTGCTGCGCACGCGGCTCGGCGCGCTGCTGAGCGCTCAGCCCGTCGGCAGCGCGCCGCCGGTGATTTGCACGACGCCCAGCGGCGAGCAGCACGAGCTGGGGGCGCTGTTGGTGGCGGTGCTGATCGCCATGAGCGGACGGCGCGCGATTTTCCTCGGCGCCAATCTTCCCGCCGAGCAGATTGCAGAGGCGGTGCGGATGTCGGGAGCGACCCGCGTCGCCATTTCGGTGGTGGTGTTGGCGCCGGAGGACGCCCAGCGTGAGCTCCACCACCTGAGCAAGCTGCTGCCGGCCACCGTCGACTTGGTCGTCGGGGGCCGCGGCGTGGCCGCGCTCACGCAACTGCCGGGGCGAGTGCGCGTCTTGGGTTCGCTCGCCGCGCTCGAGGCGTGGATGGAAGAGTGACGGCGCGCCCGCGTCGCTCGCTTTTCTCCTAGCTCCAGCCGGAAAACGATACAAGGATTCCGCCGTGGCCGCTTTTTCGCTTCGGGCGCCGTTGGTTCCGGTTCTGGTATCGGGAGCGCTTGCCGGCTTCGCAGGTGTCGCCCATGCCGCGCAAGCGCTGCCGCTCAACGTGCCGGCGGGCGCGGGCCAACAGGCGCTCAGCGTGTTCGTCGCCAAGGGTGACGTGCAAGCGGCGTCGTGCGCGGCGGCTCCGTGCAGCGCGGGCGCGGTGTCGCTCGGGGTGCCGGTGGACTTGCGTTCCAAACCGACGCGAGCCGAGGCGGTGTCGCTCGGAGCAGGTCGGCGCGCGGTGGTGGTCACGGTGAGCGACGGCCCACGCACGTTTCAGGCAGTGGTGGCGGCGCCGCTTTCGGCCGGCCCGCCCAAGGTCGCGTTCGCGGGCTTGGTCGGCTTGCTCAACGGTCAAGAAGGCACGCGCAGCGGGCCGCTCGTGCAGGTTTCCGAAGCCGAGGCCGACGGCACGCGGCGCGTGCTGGTCGGTGAGCAAGACGAAGGCATTTCGCTGTGCGGTCGCCCCACCATTTTGGCCCCGCGCCTGCTAAATCCGCAGAATTTGGAGCTGCACGCGGCCAAAGTGCAGCGGCTCAGCGTGGCCGAGCGCGACGGCGCGCGCCAAGTCAAAGCGACGCGCTTGCCCGATGAAGAGCCGAGCCACGCCGCCCATTCGGTGTTGTCGGCGCTGGTGGCCTCCAGCGCCGTCGGCTCGCCGCAAGCGTTGACCGACGGCAACCCGGAGACGACTTGGTCGGAAAACGTCGGCGGTGCGGGCAAGGGCGAGTTCGTGGTCATGCATGCGCCGCCCGAGCTTCCGATCTCGGCGCTCGAAATCGTGATCCGCCCCAAGGGAGCGAGCTTGGCCGAAGGCGCCGCCCCCGAGCGCTTGTTCATCGCCGGGCCGCGCGACGTGGTCGCGGTCACGTTGCCTGAAGACGCCTGGAAGAGCCCCGGCGCGCGCTACCACATCACGCTCGACCCGCCCTTGAAGTCGAGCTGCCTTTCGTTGGTGCTCGACACGTCGTTCGATCAAAGCAAAGCGGCCAAGGTCAGCGTGGCCGAGCTGTCGGCGGTGAGCGAGTTTGCCGCCGATCAGCTGCCGGCTCTGGTGGCCACGTTGGCCGGCGGCGGGCAGCGCGCCGAAGCGGCCAAAGCGCTGTTGGTGGCGGGTGGCCCCGCCGCGTTTGCGGCCGTTGCGCAGGCCTTTGCCGGGCTCGATGAGGGCGGCAAGCGCGTGGCGCTCGACGTCTTGGATCAGGCGCCGTGCGAGACCAGCGCGCCCGTCTACGTTGCGGCCCTCACCGGCAAAATCGACGGCCAAGTGAAGCATGCGCAGGGCCGGCTCTCGCGCTGTGGCAAGGCGGGCGGCGAAGCTCTCGCCCAGGCGCTGGCCAAGACCGACAAGACCGACAAGCGATTGATGCCGCTGTTGGTCGCCGAGCTCACCCTGACCGATCCGGCGCGCGCGGTTAGCGCGTTCTTGCCGTTGATGGACGAAAAGACGGTCGCGCGGCGTCGTTTACTGCGCACCGCGCTGGCCCAAGCCGCCCGCGCCGAAGCGGCGACCAAAGCCGTGCGGGCCGCGCTCGCGGATCCGTCCACGCCGCCCACCGCGCTCATCGATCTACTGCGCGCGCTCGGCGATTTGGCGCCGCGTTACCAGCCGGAGGCAGGCGCAGCGCTGGCGCGCCTGGCCAGCAACGCACCTAATTTTCGCGCTCGGTACTTGCTGCTCGGGCCGACGTCGGTGCTCAGCCGTGTGAGCCCGGACGCCGATCTCGTGTTCCGCAAGGCGCTGGCGAGCGATCCCGATCCACACGTGCGCACGGCCGCGCTCACGCTCGTGCGCGACCCTAAGCGTTATCAAAGCGAGCTGCTGCAAGGCTTGGCGCATCGAGACGTGCGCGTGCGCGAAGCCGCCGTGCGCGCGCTGGCGGCTCCGGAGGCCACCTTCGCCAGTCCCGCCATCAGCGAACGGCTCGAAAAAGACGAGTGGCCGTTGGTACGCGCTTCGGCCGCCGACGCGCTGGCGCGCTACCCGGCCGGCGCCGCGCTCGACCAACCGCTGGCGAAGGCCTTGAGCGACGAGTCCGCGTTGGTGCGAGCACGCAGCATTCGCGCGCTGGGTGAGCGACGCGCCGCTGGCGTTGCTTCACGGGTGCGGGACCGCTTGGTCGACGCCGAAGAGTGGCCGGAGGTGCGGGCCGAAGCCGCGCGCGCGCTCGGCGCGCTGTGCGATGACGAGTCGGCGGACGTGTTGACGGCGTTCGCGCACAAGCTTGCCGATCCGATGGCCAGTCCGGACGCGCAGCTGATCGCGACCAGCGCCGTCATGTCGCTCGGACGGCTGGCGCAGCCCAAGCTGGCCGAACAGCTGGCGCCCTTGAACGGCAAAAAAGCACCACCTCAGGCGCGCCGCGCGGCGGCTACGGCGCTCACCACGCAGCTCACCTGCCACGGCCCTCGTCGGCGTTAATACGGCATTCCAGCAGCGCGCGCGCCGTGGGATGGTCACGGCATGCTTCGGGCTCGTTGGGCAGCGATCGGGTGCGGAGCGCTGGCGCTGTGCGACCCCGCGCTGGCTCACGCCGACGAGAGCCCCCCGGTCGAGCCGCCTCCAAGCTACGCGTTCGCATGGGTGCGAGCCGAAGGTGCCGAAGAGTGCCCGACCGCTCGCGTCGTGGTGACCGAGGTCGAACGGCGCTTGGGTCGCCCCGTGTTCAGCGCGACCGCCGACCGCTCGTTCGAGGTCGAGGTCACGCGCTTCGGTAAGACCTACCGCAGTGACGTTTACGTGCGTGACGTCGCCGGGCACATCATCGGGCATCGCTCGCTGCAGAGTGACGAGCCAGGTTGCAGCGCGCTGGTGAACGCCACCGCGCTGGCGATCGCGCTCGTGATCGATCCCGAAGCGGCCGCGCACGAGCCGCCGCCCAGCACGGGTGTGGCCGCCTTCGAGCCGCCGGTCGCGACGCCACCTCCACCGACCCCGCCCGCCCCGCCGCCAACGCCGCCACCTGCACCCGCGGCCGTGGAGCAGCCGGCTCCGGCCCGGCCCCCCCCAACGCCGCTCACCGCTTCGCTGCGGGCGCACCTGACCTTTGGGCTCGCCGGGGCCACCTCGCCTGGCTTCGAGCTTTCGTTCAGCGCGCGCCCGAGCAAGAGCTGGGGAGTCGCGATCGCCGGCTCTTACACGCTGTCGCAAACCGCTTCCCGCGGCATCGGCTCGCTCGATTTGGGGCTGACCCGGGCCAGCGCCCTTTTGACCTTCGATGCAGCCAGCTCCGAAAGAGTGCGCCTGGTTTTGGCGGCAGGTCCGAGCCTGGGTGCCTTCCACGTCGCGGTCCGCACGCCCGCGCCGGTCACCTCGCCGGGCGACTATTGGTTCGCGGGTCTGGAGCTGGGTGCTCGGTTACAAGTCGCTGTAACCAAAGGGATTTTCTTTGAGCTGGGTGGCGCCGGCCTGGTGCCGTTGGCACGCCAGGAGTTCTTGGTGCTCGGCCAGAATGAGCCGGTTTGGCGCCAGCCACTCTTGGCAGGGCTGGGTTTCTTGGGCGCGGGGGCGCTCTTTCCATGAAGGTCCCCGGCCGCCCCGGGGACTCATCGACCGTGGAGCTTGCTGTGAGTGGTCCCCTGATGCTGCGCGCCTTGGCCGGCGACCATCCGCGCGAGCTGGGGGCGGAAGAGGTCTACGAGCTGCACGCAGATTTCGTGTGGCGCACGCTGCAGCACCTGGGCGTCCGCGACGCCGACCTCGAAGACCTGGGCCAAGAGGTGTTCGTCACCGTGCACCGGCGCCTGTTCAGCTTCGACGGTCGCAGCAAGCTCACGACCTGGCTGTTCGGTATTTGCCTGAACCTGGTGCAGCGGCACCGGCGCCGCGCCTACTTTCGGTTGGAGCAGTCGCACGCGGAGCCACCCGAGCGGGTCGATCCGCACACGCCCGAGGACCGCTACGCCGGCGAAGAGGCGCGCGTGCGGCTCGAGCGCTTGCTCGACAACCTGAGCCCGGAGCGTCGCGCGACCTTCTTGCTGTTCGAGATCGAAGGCGTGTCGTGCGAAGAGATCGCCGAGTTGACGGCGGTGCCGGTCGGCACCGTCTATTCGCGCTTGCACCTGGCGCGAAAGCAGGTGGCAGTAGCCGCGGCGCGCCTGCGGCGGTCTGGCAAATGGGAGGGCATGCCATGAGCGCCCCCCGACGCTGGGTCGATGATCCGGACGCCGACGAAGCGTTGCGCGACGTGCTGCGAGCAACTCCGCGGGCGCGTTCGCTGGACGCGGTGACGCGCCGGCGGCTGAGCGCCAAGGTAGCGCGCGCAGCGGCGCTGCCGGCGGTGGCCGCGGGCTGGCTGTTCGTCAAATCGGCGGCCGCGGCGCTGGGGGTGGTGCTCGGCACCGGCGCCGTCGCGGTGGCTACGGGCGTGGTCGAATGGTCCCCCAAGCCGGAAGCGCCGGCCGTGGTCGCCCCCGCGCCGGCGGCCCCGCGGGCCCGGCCGCGCGAGGCGGCCGCGACTCCCGCGAGCCCGGTCATCGAACCGGCGGCCGAGCCCGACGTCCCGGTCGCCAAGGTGAACCCGACCCCTCCGCTGCCGGTGGCCACACCGTCCAGCTCGGGCGCCGGCACGCTCTCGGCCGAGGCGGCGCTGCTCGAGCGAGCGCGCCGTGATGTGCGAGCGGCGCCCGCGGTGGCGCTGTCGTTCGCGGCCGAGCACGCCAAGCGCTTTCCGCGCGGCCAGCTCGCGTCGGAGCGCACGCTGATTCAGATCGAGGCGCTACATCGTCTTAATCGAGACCGCGAAGCGCGCTCGTTGGGGCGCGCGCTGCTCGTGGGAGCCAGCGCTGGACTCTATAGCGAGCGCGTTCACCAACTGCTCGGAGAAAATCTCGACCCGTGAGTGATTCGCGTGAAGGTTTCGCCGCCCGCGCGAGACGTACTGACGATTGAGTATTCGAAGGCCACGTAAGTCGTCGGCGGAGGTCTAAAAATGCGTCGCTGCTCGTATGCTTGGAGCCTATTTTTGCCACTGGTCTTGGGTTGTGCGGGGAAGAACGTCGTGGCAGGGGAAGAGAAAACCAAAGCCGAGCAACTGGAGGCGGCATTGCCTACGTGGTGCCACACCACGTGCGAGCGCTTCCTCGCTTGCCCGGGGAGCACCGACTGCGATTGCTCGGGAGACGTTTGTGAATGCGCCGGCGTGGACTCCGGCTGCGAAGAACAGTGCCCCCAGTCGTTCGCACCTTTTACGGAGGGCGGCGAAGCCTGCGCGGTGATTGGGCAGCGCGTGAAGGACTGCTTCGATGCCGTCGACTGCGCCGAGTTGAGTGGGAAAAATCCGTGCCCGGTGACCGCCGCTGAGCGCGCGCTTTGCCCCGATCTGAACAGCGATACCTACACCGGCTCACCGAGTGCCGGCGGTGACATCGCGGTGCCGATGGTGGTTGGCGGCACCACCAGCACCGGCGGCAGCAGTAGCATCGGCACGGCCGGAACCGCCGCGGGCGGCTACTACGGCACCGCCGGTACGGCCGCGAGCGCGAACCCGGTGTCGTGCGAAGGCTCGTACGGAACGGGCGGCGGCGAACCGGGGAACGGCGGCTCGCACGTGACCTGCGAAGAAGGCCGCGCGGGCTGCAGCGACGGTCACGACTACAGCTGGATTTGCGTGCGGGATTCGCAGGGCCAACGAGCGTGCTCGTGCTTGATCGACGCGCACGCGACGGCGGGGTTCGAGCCGGTCATGGACTGTCCCGATTTGTCGGCGGTGAACGCGGGCTGTGGGTGGGCGTTACTCCAATAAAATGTGAGCGGACGACCGCTCAACTGCCCGCGCTGCGACGACTAAGTCTCTAGGTAGCGTGGAAAAGGAAAAGGCTGGGTGGGGGGGGATCTTATTCACCTGCGCGCGAGCGCAGCACCCGTGTCCGTCGAGCGTGGCGACGTTGCCGTTGCCGCCGCCGCCGTAGCTCCGATTGGCGCGTGCATTTCCGCGACCGATTCCGAGTAGGCTTCGGCCATGATCCGCTCGCTCTCGATTCGCGAAGGAGTGGCTCCCGATTGGCGGGAGGGAGAGGCGGCGGTGCGGCGTCCACCCGCGGGGGAGCTGCTTTGGATAGACGTCGTGGCTCCGACGCCGACCGAGCTGGAGCTGCTGCGCGAGCGCTTCGACCTGCATCCGGTGGCTATCGAAGCGTGCCTGCACGTCGACACGCGACCCAAAATCGAAGAATACCGCGAGCAGCTGTTCATCGTCTTGCACAAGCTGATCGTCCCGGAGCACGCGAACGCGCCGCTCACGAGCGTCGAGCTTCACGCCTTCCTGGGCGAGGGGTACCTGGTCACGATTCAGGACGCCCAGCTGCCAGAGGTGGTGGCGGTGGGCGAACGGTTGCGGTCCGAGTCGAACCTGCGCGAACGCAGCTTGGTCTACGCCTATTACTTGGTGTGCGAAAAGCTCGCGCACGCCAACTTCGACGCCCTGGACGGGTTGTTCGAGACCGTCGAAAAAATCGAAGACTCGGTGCTGCAACAAAAGGACGACGACGTGTTGCCCGAGTTGTTCGTGGCCAAGCGTCGTCTGGCCGGCGCCCGCCGCTTGATCGTGCCGCAGCGCGAGGTGCTGGCGATCATCCTCGACTCGGGCACAACTTACATCGACGAGCGCTCGCGCCTGTACTTTCGACGCGTGCTCGACATGCTGATGCGCATGTCGGAAGCCATCGACACGCAGCGTGAAATTCTGAGCAACGTGCTCGACGCTCACCTCTCGTTGGTGTCCAACCGCACCAACGAGATCATGAAGAGCCTGACGCTGCTCAGCGCCATCTTCATGCCGCTGAGCTTCGTGACTGGATTTTTTGGCCAGAATTTCACGCACCTGCCGTTCGACAACGCGGCCCTGATGTGGATCGGGCTCGGCACCTGCCTGCTGGTGCCGCTCGCTATGTTGTTCTGGTTCAAGAGCCGTAAATGGCTCTAACGTGAGCAGCTCTTGAGCAGCAGCTGCGCTTGGCGCTCGATGCGACCGCCGGCGCGTCGATGGGTGAGTGAGCGCGCCACCGCGCATGCCTCGTCCTGATTGCCGTGGGCCATCAGCAGTTGAGCGCGCCCCAGGTCGGCTTTGTCGCGGGTCCGGGGGTCGTCGCTTGCGGCAAGGCCGTCCAACGCCGCGAGCGCCCCGTTGTCGTCGCCGCGCGCCATCGCTTGCCCGACGCGGCCCCAATCCGAAACGACGATGCGCGGTGCGCTAGCCAAAGCCTTCGACGAGCTGACCGCGCTCGTCTTCGATTCTGCATGCGCTGGGCGCAGACCAGTGCCCGCCGCTCGAGCCGCGGCGACGGTAGCCTCGTTCGGCGACCGCGCCTCGACATTGCCCGAGGCCGGCGCGGGGCGTGGCTCACGCTGTGCCTCCGCGACGAAGGCGGCCGCCGGCGCTTCCGCCGCTGCCGCGGCTTCGGCCTTTGCAATTGTCTTCGCGCCGGCTTCGTTTTCGACCCGCGCGGTCGCGGCTGCCGGCGCGCGCCCCGGGTGCTTGCCCGCGTCAGCAGGTTCGCGCGTTCGCACTTTTTCGACCAACTCGCCCAGCGCCTGCGGCTTGGCGTACGCCAAGCTGCCGACGGCCAACACCACGAACACCAGCCCTTTGCTGAACCAACGTCGACGCGGCTTCGCGCGGTCGAGGGCCAGGCGCGCTCGTCGCACGCCGCTCTGCACCTCGGCCGCGCCCGGTTGCGCGGCCTGAAAGGCGCGCTTGGCCAGCTCCAACCGGGCTAAATCGGCTGCGTTCATGCCGGCACCTCCGGATCGAACAGCGGATCTTGGCGTAAGAGCTCGGCGAGCTTCTTGTGTGCGTCGCGCAGGCGCGAGCGAACCGTGAGCTCGTTGGCGCCCGAGATGGCGGCCACGTCTTTGACGTCGAGCCCTTCCAAGTCATGCAAGATCAACGCGGCCCGTTTTTCGTTCGGCAGCTGATCGAGCGCGGCGTACAGTCGGCGTGCCCGCGTCAGCTCGCGCAGGTCCGTCTCGGACGAGCGCGGGAACGCGAGCTCTTCCGCCTCCTCGCGCGGATCGAGGGAAAAGCGGCGCTGGAAGCGCCGGTACCAGCGCTGCTGATCGATCAGCGTGCGGTACACGATGCCGTAGGTGAACGTCGACAGCGACGAGCGCCCTTCGAAGCGCTCCAGCGCCTTGATGGCTCGCTCGGCGGCAGCTTGCACCAAGTCGTCGAGGTCTTGGCGGGGTCCGGCCAATGCGCGCATTTGTCGGTACAGAAGCGCCAGGAGCTCGTCGGGGCTCTCGCGCGCAAGCGTCTCCTCGAGCGGTTGACCGGGGGCGGTCAGCTCGAGCGCGCTATGTACGAACGATTGATCCATCCCCGTTGAAGCGGGTCGCGTGGCGGCGCCGCCCAGTTGCGAGTCTTTTACTTGGTACGTTAGTCGTTCGAACCACGCAACCCGAGCGCTCGACCAGCGCATTTTCTTCGACTGACAACGGCTTTCTGGCAGACTGCGGAACGTGGTGGGTGTTGCGCGGTTCTTCTCGAAAAAGCGATGTAAATCGCTAGGTTATGCTCTGGTTAGCGGCAGCGCCGCGTTGCTCATGACCGCTCCCGTCTCGGCCCGCGGTAGCCACGTCGAGAACCGTTGCCCACGTCTGTCCGCCGCCGAGTACGAAGAGCTGGACGCCCGGGTGTTGCTCCTCGTCGAAAGCGAAGGGTGGTCGTCGGGCCTACCTACCGTCGTTTGTACGACGGCTGGCGCGTGGGTCGAGTGGGACGGCCAGCGCTTCGAGGTGGTCGGTCGCGGCGCGCTGGTCGACGAGGTCGTCGATATCGTCGAGGCGCAGCTGCACGCCGCCGAGCGCCAAGCCGACGCCGATCCGAAGACGGCCGAAGCCTCCGCCGTCGCCGCCGGTGAGCCCATGTTGCAACGAGGCCCTGGCTCGGCGCCCGCGCCGCCCGCCGCGACCCAACCCGCGGATCCGATCGCCAAACGAGCCGTCGATGCGCGTGGTGGTGGCATCTCGGCCGCCCTCGAAACCGAGCTCGTCTCCGACAGCATTGGCGTAGCGATGGGTCCGGCGTTCGACTTCGCCGCTAGTGTAGGGCCGCTGTTGCTCGGGGGTCGCGAGGCATTTCGATTCACGACGCACGGGCGCCAAGTCGTGCTCATGGATTTCGAAGGCGCGCTCGCCTACGGCGCCCCGTTCAACCCCGACGCACGCTTCGGAGGCGTCGCGCGGCTCGGCGCCGAGTGGATGGTCGCCTACCCAGAGGGCAACTCGGGGCAGGCCGCGGTCGCCCCCGTCGCCGAGCTCGGTCTGCGCATCGCGCACAGCTTCGGGCTGGTCGGCTTGTGGTTCGGCATCGACGGTCGCATGCGCTTGCAAGGGCTCAGCCTGCAGTCGCGTGGCAAGCTCGCGACGAATGACGTGAGCGGCAGCCTGACCATCGGCGTCGTATTCGTCGATTGGAGCCGTAAATAGGCCGCGAGGGCGGGGCGGGAACAGACTCGCCCCCGACGTCGTTGTGCATGCACCCCGGCTCTCGAGATGCTTTACTGATGAGGCAATTCCGAGGCCTCATCAAAGCTTACGGGTTGCTCGTTCGTCTAGCTAGGGACCATGAGCCAAGCGAACAACGTCGTGCCCCCTGAAGGGCTTGGGCGGCTCGAGCGGGCGGCGCGCAGCACCGGTCTCCGACTCCGCTTCCGCCGTGCGCTGACGGCGGGTGCCGCGTGGTTGCCGCTACCGCTCGGCTACGCGGCACTTGCGCTCGGCGCGGTGAAGGCGCTGCCGCTGTCCGCGGCTCAAGCGCGACCGTGGTTGTGGGGCGCGCTCGTGCCGGCCGCGTTCGTGCTGGCGGCGGCGTTGCGCGCGGCTTGGGCACGGCGCTCGCCGTTCGAAGGTGCGCTCGCGCTCGACCGCCATCACGGGCTCGACGATCGCGTGGCCAACGCGCTGGCGTTTTCGCGCCTGCCCGCGGCCGAGCAAACGCCGCTCATGCAGGCGGCAATCGCCGATGCCGCGGCGCACGCCGGCAAGCTCGAGCCGTCGCGGGCCGCGCGCATCGTCATTCCGCGTGAGCTGGGCGTGAGCGCGTTGTTGTTGCTGGGCCTGGGCGGCCTTTCGCTGCTGGAAGTGCGGCACCTGCGTGAGGTGCCGCCCGCCGTGGTCAAGGTGCAAGCCGTGCTGCTCAGCGCCGACGACGTCGAGCTGTTCCGCGAAATCGGGCAAGAGCTGAGCAAGTCTGCCGACGATCCGGAGCTGTCGGCGGCCGCGCGCCGCTTCAACCAATTGGTCGAAGACATCGCCGCGCACCGCATGGATCGTCGTGAGGTGTTCGAGCGCCTCGGCTCGATCGAGCGGGAGCTGGCCGAGTCGAGCGATCTCGAGCGCGAAGCCTTGGACGACGGCTTGAAGGAGCTAGCGCGTGAGCTCGAGAAGAGCGGCCTCACCAAGCCCGCGGCGCAAGCGCTGTCCGAAAAGCGCCTTGCCGACGCCGAGCAAGCCCTGCGCGAGCTGGCCGAGCGGCTCAAGAAAAAGAAGAACCCGCCCAGCAAGGCCGAGCTCGACAAGCTGCGCAGCGCTTTGCAAAAAGCCAGCTCGGCTTCCAGCGAGCACATGGCCGGCATCGAGCAGCGCCGAAAAGAGCTCGAAGAAGAGCAGCAGAGCCTGCTGAAAAAAAAGCAGCAGGGCGACACCTCGCCCAAAACCGACCAAAAGCTCGCCGAAAACAAGCGCAAGCTCGAGCGGCTAGGCCGCGACAAAGAACGCGGTGAGCGCGGCAAGCAGAAGCTCTCCGAGCTCGACAAACAACTGCAAGAGGCGGCGCGCCAGCTGATGCAAGACGCGCAGGCGGCCGGTCAAAGCCTCGAGTCTGCGGCTGAAGACATGAACCGCATGCAGAAGCAGCAGCAGACCGACGAGCAGAAGAAAGAAATGCTCAAGCGCTTGCAAGAGCTGCGCGAGGTGCTGCGCCAGCAGGGCAAGGGCGGCAAGCAGCAGATGGACCGCATGCAGAAGTTCGGCGAGCGCGCGCGCGGCGGCGGCAAGCAGCCGGGCCAAAGCGGCAAGCCCGGCAACGGCGCGCAGCCCGGGCAGCTACGCATCACACGCGGCCAGGGCGACGGCCCCGGTATCGACGTACCGATGCCGGGCTCCTCGCCCGCCGCCGGTCAAGACAGCAACGGCGAATCGCCGGGCTCCATGGCCGGCAAAGGTTACGGCCAAGGCCACGACGACAACCTCACCGGCGATCCGACGAAGCTCGACGGCAAGACGCAAGACGTCACCGCCGCCGGCGTGGACAGCGGCCAGGGCGCCGCTTCTGCGGAGGTGATCTACGGCGCGGCCGAGCGCGGCTTCGTCGGCAAGGGTTACCAAAAGGTCTTCACCGACTATCAAACCGTGGCCGAGCAAGTGATGACCCAAGACGATATCCCTCCCGGCTACCGTTTCTACGTACGTCGCTATTTCCAACTCATTCGGCCGCGCGACTGAGCGTCGGTCAGGCGATGCTCGGCAGGGGCTCGGGAATGTTTCTCACGTCGCGCCGCTCGACCCTTCTCGCTCCCCCGTCCCCCTCGTTCGACTAACCCCTAACCCCCCACTCCTCACCCCTAGAGCCACCATGAGCGAAGTCGAAGAAGCCCGCGAGGACGTCCAAGCGTTCACCAAGCGCGTCGGCACGCTGCGCGAAGAAATCGCGCGCGTCATCGTCGGCAACCGTGAGGTCGTCGACGGCGTCATCACCTGCGTCTTGGCCGGGTCGCACGCCCTGCTCGAAGGCGTGCCCGGCCTCGGCAAGACCATGCTCGTGCGCACGTTGGCCGAGTCGCTCGCGTTGGAGTTTTCGCGCATCCAGTTCACGCCCGATTTGATGCCCGCCGACATCATCGGTACGGTCGTGATCGACGAGTCGGCGCAAGGCGGCACGTCCAAGTTCGAGTTCCGCAAAGGGCCGGTGTTCGCGAACATCGTCTTGGCCGACGAAGTGAACCGCGCCACCCCCAAGACGCAAAGCGCCTTGCTCGAAGCCATGCAAGAGCACCGCGTGACGGTGGGCCGCACCACGTACCAAATCCAAGAGCCGTACTTCGTGCTCGCCACGCAAAATCCGCTGGAAATGGAGGGCACTTATCCGTTGCCCGAAGCCCAGCTCGATCGCTTCTTCTACAAGTTGATGGTGCCGTTTCCTTCGCGCGACGAGCTGCACACCATCATCGATCGCACCACGACCGATCAGGACGTCAAGGTGCAGGCGGTCTTGACCCGCGAAGACGTGCTCGGCATGCAAAAGCTCGTGCGTCGCGTGCCGGTCGCCCGCCACGTGCAGGACTACGCCATTCGTCTGGTGTTGGCCACGCACCCGGGCAACGCCGAAGCGACCGACCTCGTCAAGCGCTTCGTGCGCACCGGCGCGTCGCCACGCGGCGTCCAGGCCATCTTGCTCGGCGCCAAGATTCGCGCGTTGTTCGCCGGTCGCTTCGCGGCCTCCATCGACGACGTGCGCACCACGGCCTTGCCGGCGTTGCGTCACCGCATCTTGCGCAGCTTCGAAGGCGAAGCCGAAGGCGTGGCCGAAGACAAAATCATCGACGAAATCTTGAAGAAGCTGCCCGAGTCCAAGGGCTAGCCTCACCCGCGAGCCCAAAGGCCAGCCATGGGACTTCTCGAGCTATTTCGTCCAAAAAGCGCCCCGCGCCGCGCCGAAGCGCGCCGTGCGGAGCTGTTCGACGACGACTTTCAAAAGAAGCTCGAGTCGCTGGCGATCGTGAGCCGGCGCGTGTTCGGCGGCCGCATGCGCGCCGACCGGCGCAGCAAAAAGAAGGGTAGCGGCGTCGAGTTCGCCGACCATCGCGACTACACGGCCGGCGACGACTTTCGCTCCGTCGACTGGAGCGTGTACCAGCGCTTCGGCAAGCTGCTGGTGCGCCTGTACGAAGAAGAAGAAGATCTGAGCATCTACTTCATCGTCGACTCGTCGAGCTCGATGGCGTTCGGCGACGCCAAAAAGTTCGATCAAGCGCGGCGCCTAGCCGCGGCCTTGGCGTACGTCGGCTTGGCCAACCTGGATCGCGTCACGATCGTGGGCGCCACCGACGCAGTCAGCGCGCGCATGCCCGCCACGCGCGGCAAGGGTCGCATCTTCAAGGTGTTCGAGTTTTTGAGCGAGCTGCAACCCGGTGGCACCACCGACCTGGGCGACGCCATGAAGACGTTCGTGGCTCAGCACAAACGCCGCGGCCTCGCGGTGTTAATCAGTGATTTGTACGATCCGGCCGGCTTCGAGCGCGGCATCAACACCCTGCGCTTCAACAAGTTCGAGCCGTTCGTGCTGCACGTCGTCGATCATAAAGAAGCGCGGCCCGAGCTGAAAGGCGACGTTCGCCTGTACGACTGCGAGACCGGTGAAGAGCGTGAGGTCACCGTGACCGACAGCTTGCTCGACGACATGGCGCGCGCGTTCGACGACTACAAGCACAGCATCGAGCGCTTCTGCACTTCGCGCCAGGTGCCGTACTTCGCGGCCGACGTCGGCATTCCGTTCGATGAGCTGGTGCTGCGCGTCTTTCGCCGGGGAGGGTTCCTGCGCTGATGGGACTCGCGGGCCTGCCGCTCGCCACGCTGTTCGGCATCTTTGCGGCTGCCGGCGCGCTCGTCGTCGTCTTCTACATTTTGAAGCTGCGGCGGCGCGCGGTGCCGGTGCCGTTTTCGCGCATTTGGGACAGCGTGCTGCGCGACAAGCAGGCGACCGAGCTGTTCTCCAAGCTGCGCCGCGTGTTGTCGTTGCTGCTGCAGCTGGCGCTGTTGGCGCTGTTGGTGCTCGCGCTGGGCGACCCAAAACCGAAAGAGGACCTGCGCGAGGGCCGCCATTTGGTGCTCTTGCTCGACGCCAGCGCGTCGATGAAGGCCGTCGACGTGAAGCCGACGCGGCTGGCGCAAGCCAAAGCCGAGGCCGAAAAGCTGGTGCGCGGCTTGGGCGCCTCCGATCGCGCCATCGTCGTGCAAATGGGCAGCGTGCCCACCCCGCGCTCGTCGATGAGCGGCGATCAAACCGAGCTGTTGCAAGCGATCGCGCAGGTCACGCCCAGCGACACGCGCGCTGATTTGGAGGCGGGGTTGGCGTTCGGCCGCGACAGCTTGCGCGGCCTGCCCCACGGCGAGCTGGTCGTGATCGGTGACGGCGCTTACGGCGACGCGGCGTCGCTGGCCTCGTTGTCCGAGCGCGTGAATTTGGAAGGGGCCGAGCCGCGCTTCGTGCCCGTCGGCAAGACCGGCAAAAACCTGAGCATCAGCGAATTTTCCGTGCGGCGCTACCCGCTCGACAAGTCTCGCTACGAAGTCATGCTCGAGATCGCCAACCTGAACGACGCGCCGGCGGATGTGGAGCTGGAGCTCTCCGGCGACGGCGTGGTGGTCGACGTGACGCGGCTCAAGCTCGGACCGAAAGAGACGCTGCCGCGCTACTACCAAGACTTGGCGGGCGCGAGCCGCACGTTGACGGCGCGTATCAAAGCCGCGCCCGGCACCGATGACTTGCCGGCCGACGACGTCGCCTATGCGCTCTTGCCGGAGCGGCGCCGCGCCCGCATTTTGGTCGTTTCGGCCGGCAATACCTACCTCGAAGCGTCGCTGCTGCTCGATGAGTACCTGGACGTCTCGCAAATCCAGCCCGGGGCTGCGCTCCCCGACGGCAAATTCGACGTCGCCATCTTCGACGGCGTCGCGCCAGCGCTCGGCGATCGCATCGGGGCCGCGCTGTACCTGAACCCGCCCGCCGAGGGCTCGCCGGTACCGGTCAGCACCGCCATCGAAGACTTTGGCTTCGATACCTGGGAGCGCAAGAGCCCCGTCTTGCGCTTCATGTCGATGGGCGACATTCAAGTCGCCAAGGGCCACTCGTTCAAGGTCACGCCGGCGGACAAGGTATTGGGCGCCAGCGATCACGGGCCGATCTTGGTCAGCGGGGCGCGCGACGGCCACCGCTTCGTCGCCCTCGGCTTCGACCCGCGCGACAGCGACTTGGTGCTGCGCATTGCCTGGCCGCTGTTCGTGCTCAACACCATCAACGCCTTCATCGAAGAAGACACCGGTTACGTGTCGTCGTACCGCACCGGTGACGTCTGGCACATCGCGGTGCCCGGCTCGCTCAACACCGTCAATCTGCTCGAGCCGAGCGGTAGTAAGCACGCGGTGCCGGTCAGCGACGGTCGGGCCGTGTTCCGCGGCGAGCAAGCCGGCTTTTACAAGCTCACCGGCGGCGCTGACGACGCGCCGCTGGGCGAGTTCGCGGCCAACCTGTCTGACCTCGAAGAAAGCCGCATTTTGCCGCAAAAAGAGCTGGTTTTGGCCGGCAAAAAGGCAGGCGCGGTCGCGGTCGCCCCCGTCAGCCTGAAGAGCGACGTCTGGATATACCTGCTGCTGGCCGTGATCGGCGTCTCCGTGATCGAGTGGATCACCTATCACCGTCGGGTGACGGTATGAACGACCGCTTGCGTCGCCTGCTCTGGCTCGGCAGCTTGCTGGCGCTGTTCGGAGCGCTGGCGTTCGCGCTGCAACGCTTCGTGCTGTCCGCGCCAGCCGAGGCATTCCACTGGCAGCGCACCGGCATCAAGTACGAGCTGTTGGAGCCGCGCGCCCTGGCCGTCGTGCTGCTGGCCCCGGTGTTGCTGTACGTGCTCGGCAAGTCGTTGGCCGATTTGCCGTGGCAGCAACGCGTGTTGTCGGTCGGCTTGCGCATCGCCTTTTTGATATTGCTCGGCTTGGGCCTCGCGCGTTTGGTGCGCTCCGACGAAACGCATCGCGTGGCCACGGTCGTCTTGGTCGACGTCAGCGATTCCGTGGCCGACGCCACGCTCGAGAAAGCCCGCGCCGAGGTCGAGCGCCTGTACAAAGCCAAAGGCGAGGGTGACTTGCTCAAGGTGGTGGCGTTTGCAGGGCGCCCGCGCGCGGTGCCGGTCGAGCAAGACGGCAAGCTGGTGGTGCCCAAAGTCGCCGATTTGCGCTGGAAAGACGCGACCAAGGCAACCAAGGCCGAAGCCGGCAGCAACATTCAGTCGGCCATGCAGCTGTCGTACGGCCTGTTTCCCCCCGGTTACTTGAAGCGCATCGTGCTCTTGTCCGACGGCCTCGAAACCGAGGGCAGCCTGTTGTCGGAGGCGAACCACGCCAAACGCTTCGGCGCGCGCCTGTACGTTCATCCGTACCGCGACCCGCCGCCCGGGGAGGTCGCGGTGCGAGCCCTGCGCCTGCCCGACAAAGTCGACATCGGTCAGCCCTTCGACGTCACGGCCGAGGTGTATGCCAGCCGTGCCACTACCGCGAAGGCGCGCCTCTACCAAGGTGAGACGCTGAACGGCTTGGAGGGCGTGCGCGATGTGACACTCAAAGCCGGTGAAAACGAGATCAAGTTCAAGAGCGTCGTGCGCGTGGGCGGTGAGGTCACGTACGCGCTCAAGCTCAGCGACATCGCCGACGACCGCTTCGCCCAGAACAACGGCATGGACGTCACGCTCGACGTCCCCGGCCGCCCGCAGGTCCTGTACATCGAGGGCCAGCCCCAGCGCGGCAGCTACCTGGTCAGCGCGCTGTCAGCCCAGCAATTCGACGTCGATTTGCGGCCTGCCAGCGCCATGCCGGGCTCGCTGCGCGAGCTCGAGCGCTACGACTTTTTCATCCTCTCGGACGTCCCGCGTGAAGCCGTCAGCGACGCGTCGCAAGACCTGATCGAAAAGTACGTGCGCGACCTGGGCGGTGGCTTCTTGTTCGCGGGGGGCGAGGCCGGCTACGGCTTGGGCGGCTGGGGCCACAGCACGCTCGAGCGCCTGCTACCGGTGCGCATGGACGCCGAGCGACGCAAAGAAATGCCCGGCGTCGCCATGGCCCTCGTCATCGATCGCTCCGGCTCGATGACGGGCCTGCCCATGGAGATGGCCAAGGCCGCCTGCCGCGCCACCGTCGAAACCCTTCAGGGTGACGACATGATCGAGGTCATCGCCTTCGACTCGACGCCGCAGCGCTACGTCAAAATGCAGCCCGCGCGTTACCGCTCGCGCATCCAAAACGACATCGCGCGCATTCAACCCGGCGGCGGCACGGAGATCTTTTCCAGCTTGGACATGGCGTACCAAGACTTGTCGGTGGTGCAGGCGCGCAAAAAGCACGTCGTCTTGCTGACCGACGGCCAAGCCCCGGTTCAAGGCATCAAAGATTTGGCGACCGGCATGCTCGCCGAAGCGATCACGGTCACGACCGTCGGCCTGGGCGAAGGCGTGAATCAGGAGCTGTTGCGCAGCGTCGCCGACGCGGGTGGCGGGCGCTTTCACATGGTGCCGGATCCGAACAGCTTGCCCAAAATCTTCACTCGCGAAACCGAGCTCATCGCCCAGCAAGCCGCCGTCGAAGAGTGGTTTCCGGTACAACAGGTCGGCAACGCTGACTTCCTGAAAGGCGTCGCCATCAGCGCGGCGCCGCTCTTGCACGGCTACGTCGCGACCCAATTGAAGCCGGCGCCCGCGCAGCTCATTCTCCAAAGCGATCGCGGCGACCCGCTGCTGGCGCGTTGGCGTGCCGGCTTGGGCTGGGCGGTCGCGTGGACCAGCGACGTGAAGAACAACTGGTCGGTCGATTGGCTGCGCTGGAGCGGCTTCTCGAAATTTTGGGGCCAATTCACGCGCGAGCACATGCGCATCAAGCGTCGCCAAGAATTGCCGATGCAGGTCGAGATGCGCGAAAACACCGTGCACGCCGTCGTCGACGCCTTCACCGCCGACGAACGCTTCGACAATCAGCTCGAATCCAAGCTCGTCGTCACCGGCCCCGCCACCAGCAAAGGCAAAGGCGAACGCCGTGACGTGCCCATGCGCCGCACCGCTCCCGGCCGCTACGAAGCCGATCTGCGCCTCGACGACTACGGCTCGTTCTTGCTGCGCGCCGAGCACGCTCGCATCGCTCCCGACGGCAGCTTGCAACCTTTCGCGAGCAGCTTCGGCCACGTCAGCAATCCGTACCCCCGCGAATACGGCCGCTTCGAGCCCGACATCGAGCTGCAAGCTCGCGCCGCCGCCGCCGCCGGCGGCACCCTCGACCCCGAGCCCGCGAAGGTGTTCGACGCCCAAGGCGAAAAAATCATCTACTACCGCCCGCTCTGGTCGCGCTTCGTCCTCGCCGCCATCGTCGTCTTCCTCCTCGATCTCCTCATCCGCCGCGTCCGCCTCTTCGACCGCAAATTCCTCCCGCGCCGCTCACTGCCGCCCCCGCCCCGCGCGACTTGAGGCATCTCGGGCGAGCCCGAGAAATTCCTGTCGTCGAGCGTTCGTGCCGGGGTGGGTCGCCGGCGGAAACGCGGCCGGTGAATCGAACGCGGGCGACGCCCCTTACGTCTCGCATCTCGACTTGGCGACCCAATCCAAGAGGCGCAGCCGAAACGGCGATACAGACGTTTATAGCCCCTCTCCACGCGCGCACTTGGATTGGGTCGCCAAGTCGAGTTGGGGCCGCAGAACGGGAGTCGCGACGTCGCGCTTCGCCGTTCATTAACGATCGAGGCAGGCGCTGCCCTTGCGGATGTGGAAGCAGTAGCCGTTCGCGTCGGTAGCCATGTAACGAGAGTTGGGCAGCGCTTCGAGCTGATCGAAGAGCACTTGCGCCGCCGTTCAACGACGGCGCCGCCGCCGCGCCCGTTCAGTCGATCGGCGAGGAGGGCAGGCCTGTCATGCGGCCCAGCTGGGCCGCGTCGCTACTAACGGGACTGGGCCTACCCATCCCAAATCGACCACATCACGCTCCGTTTCGAAACTGACAGCTGAAAGCTGACAGCTCCTGTCGCGGCTCGCTCAGTTCTCGTCTTTGGTCGTCTCTTTCACTTTGTCGCCGGCGTCTTCGACGGCTTCGCCGGTCTTTTCGGCGGCTTTTTCTGCGCCGTCTTTGGTCGCGGACGCCGCATCGTCGACCTTTTCGCCGGCGTGCTCGACCGGACCATCGGCGGGTTCATTGTTGCCACCGCAAGCGATGAGCGACATGGCGGAGACGAACGAAGCAAGTAGGATTGATTGACGCATGACCGCGCCCTTAGCAGCAGACGTGCCACGCACGGCAGCTACGAATTTTTGCCGTGATTTCGGGGAGGGGCACGGCCGCGCGACTGCGCGCTTGCGCCTCACTGAGACGAATTGGCGCGCAGCTCTTCGTTCAATTGCGTCAGCGCGCGCGACAAATCGAGCGGTAATGGCGCCGCGAGCTCGAGCTGGTCGCCGCTGGGGGCGCGCACGCGCAGCGCGGCGGCGTGCAGGGCCAAGCGATGCAACGCGTAGCGCTCGCGAAATAGCCGATTGTGCTCGCCTTTGCCGTAGCGCACGTCGCCGATGATAGGACACGAAATGTGCTTCAAATGTCGACGAATTTGGTGCAACCGGCCGCTGTGCGGGCGCGCTTCGACCCAGGCGTAGCGGCCGAATTGTGAGAGCCGGCGCACGTCGGTCACGGCCGGTTGCGGCACGTCGCTATTGTCGGGGCGCAACCCGTGATCGATGAGGACCGCGTCGGGCGGTGCTCCGCGCACCAACGCGACGTAGCGCTTCTCGACCTCGTGCTTTTCGAACTGCTGACACAGGGCTCGCGCGGCTTCGGGCGACAAGCCGAACAGCAAAACGCCGCTAGCGCCGCGATCGAGGCGATGCACCGGGTAAACCCATTGGCCGAGCAGATCACGCACGAGCGTCATCGCGTACGCATCGTCGTCGGCCCAGCCGCGATGAACCGCCAAGCCGGACGGCTTGTTGACGGCGACCACGTCCGCGTCGCGATAGAGAATCTCGATGTCAGGCATAGGCGATTGCTAAAAACTGTGGCGACGCGCTGGGGCCAAATCGCCTAACATGGCCTTGCCAAAGTCGTTTCGCGACACAACTGTGGAGGGCGACATGAATCAGCAGCAACCGTCTGGCAAGACTTCGCGAGTTTTCCGCCTTTTCCCCGCGCTGGCGCTCGTCGTCGGGCTCGCCGCGCCGCTCTCGGGCTGCGGTTACAACGAGGTCATCACGCTCGACGAAAGTGTCAAGTCGAACTGGGCCGAAGTCGAAAACCAATACAAGCGCCGGGCCGACTTGGTGCCCAACCTGGTCAGCGTCGTGAAGGGCGCCGGCAACTTCGAGCAAGAGACGCTGACCAAAGTGGTCGAAGCGCGCTCCAAGGTCGCCGGCATGAAGGTCGACGCCTCGACCATCGACGATCCCGAAAAGCTGAAAAAGTTCGAAGCCGCCCAGGCCGAGCTTTCCGGCTCGCTGTCGCGGTTGTTGGTCGTCGCCGAGCAATACCCCACGCTCAAAGCGACCGACGCGTATCGCGATCTGCAGTCGCAGCTCGAAGGCACCGAGAATCGCATCGCGGTCGCGCGCAAGCGCTACATCGAGGCGGTGGGCCAGTACAACGTGCTCGTGCAGAGCTTTCCCACCAGCATTGGCGCTTCCATGCGCGGCCGCGCCGTGCGGCCCACGTTCCAAGCCGCGCCCGGCTCGGACAAAGCACCCGAGATAAAGCTCTGAAGCGAGCCGCACCCATGACTCGCTCCGCTTTCACGGCCTCGCGAGTCCTCGCCCGGCTCGCGCAGCTGCTGTTCGTCTTGGCGCTGTGGGCGCCCGGCACGGCGTTTGCGCTAAACGTGCCGCCGCTGCGCGCGCACGTGAACGACGACGCCGACATGCTGTCGCCCAACGCCGAGCAGGCGCTCGAGCAAAAGCTGACGGCTTACGAACAATCGTCGCAGCAGCAGTTCGCCCTGCTCACCATCGACAGTCTCGACGGCGACGCGCTCGAAGACTTTTCGATTCGCGTGGTCGAAGCGTGGAAGCTCGGAAAGAAGGGTAAAGACGACGGCCTCTTGCTGCTGGTCGTCAAAAACGACCGAAAGCTGCGCATCGAGGTCGGCTACGGCTTGGAAGGCGACGTGACCGACGCCTTCTCCGCGCGGGTCATCCGCAACGTGCTGACGCCCGCGTTGCGCGCCGGCAAAGCCGAAGAGGGCATTGACCGAGCGTTCGACGTCTTGATGCAAAAGGCTTCGGGCCAGGCCGTGCCCAACGCCGCGGTGGCGCCGCCGCCGACGCGTGAAAGGCGAAAGTCGTCGCCGTTCGGGCTGATCGTGCTGCTGTTGTTTTTGTCGCCGTTCTTGTTGCCGTTGATTTTTTCGCGCGGTCGCGGTCGGCGTACGGGTTTCATGATCGGTGGCTTGGGAGGCTTTGGCGGCGGTTGGGGCGGCTCCAGCGGCGGTGGCGGTTGGGGCGGTGGTGGTGGTGGCGGCGGTTGGGGCGGCGGCGGCGGCGGTGGCTTTGGTGGCGGAGGGTCGTCGGGCTCATGGTAAAATCGCTGCTTTCGGAGGCGGACGCGCGCGAGGTCGAAGCGGCCGTCGGGCGCGTCGAGAGCCAGAGCGCGGCCGAGGTCGTGGTCGCGGTGCTGCCGCAAAGCCAAGAATATTGGGTCGGTCGGGTGGTGCTGTCGGTGACCTGGGCGCTCGGCGCAGGCTGGGCGTTTTTGCATTTCGAGCCGTGGCGCGATCCCCGACTGGTGTTGCTCGTCCAGCTCGTCGTGGGAGCCATCGCGTTCGCGCTCAGCGGCTTCGGCTGGTTGCAGCGCTGGCTGGTCGCTCCGCGCGAGGCCCAACGGGCGGTGAACGCGCGCGCATTCCAGCTGTTTGCCGAGCGCGGCTTGCAGGGCACGCGCGGCCGCACCGCCTTGTTGATCTTCGTGTCCGAGCTCGAGCGCCGCGTCGTGCTTTTGGGCGACCGCACGCTCGACGCACGCGTCGGCCAAACCGGTTGGGACGACCACGTCGCGCGGCTGCTGCAGCACCTGCGCGCGGGGCACGCGCGCGTCGGCTTGCTCGAGGTGTTGGAGCGGCTGGGCCCGGAGCTAGCCGCGCTGGCGCCGCGCGAGCACGACGACGAAAACGAGCTGCCCGACGCCGTGCTCCGCTCGTAGCGTCAAGCGAACGGCTGATTGCCGCTCGCCCCGATACCGCCCGCGGCGATATTTTCCTGAGTCGACTCGAGCGGCGTGGAGTGGCGCCCTGCTAGGGCCACCCGCGGCGCGGCCCTGGCCCAACGATGGATCTGTAAAGCGAGTGACTCGGGGACGCTTCTTTCATAACCTGACTCGCGTGATGCAGGTTCCTCAGCGCTGGCGTGGCCCTCTGGGCCGTTGGCTCGCCATCGGGCTCGGCCTTACCGCGGCCGTGGTGGCGGGATCCGGATGCGAGTCTTCAGGGGGTACCTGCATCAATCCCCAGCCCAGCTTGCCCAACTGCGGAAATGGGACGGCCTCGCCTGGCGGTGGTGGCAAGAGCTCGTCGTCGGGCGGTTCTGCGACGGCGACCGCCGGCTCGCCGTCGGGCGGCTCCAACGGGGCCGCTGGCGGGTTCCCGGTTGGCGGTACCGGAACGTCGGGCGGCAACGCGGGCGGCAGTTCCGCGAGCGGCAGTTCCGCCGGCGGTACTGGCGGCGCGGCCACGGGTGGCATGGGTGGCGGGCTACCGGTGGGCGGTGGAGCCGGCGGCGAAGGCAGCAACGAGGGTGGCGCGGGTGGCGCTGGTGGCTCGGGCGATGACGGCGGCGCGGGTGGGGTGGGCGGCGCTGGCGGCGACGGCGGCGCGGCGCCATAGCCTGACAGCTCGAGCGCGACTGGCGGTGCCAACCATGTCAGTCGGCGTCGCAACGCTCGTGACCTTTCACGACCGGGTGTGGTAGCGAGTGACCCCCGGAGATGAACATGATGCGTCGGCGTACCGTCGTGACGAGCGTGATTGCGTTGGGCTTCGCTCTTTCTGGGCAAGCTCTTGCCCAGGGGGCGCCGGCACCGGCACCCGTTAAGCCGGCGCCGGTACCAGCTCCGGCCAAGCCTGCACCCGCGCCCGCTCCGGTGGCGCCTCCGCCCGCGGCCGCGCCACCGGCCGCTATCGCTCCCGCACCAGCTCCGGCTCTTCCGCCCACGCCCCCCGTCGCGCCCGCTCCGGTCGAAGCCGCGCCGCCGCCTGCTCCCGCACCTATGCCGGTCGAGCCGGTGGCCGCTCCATCACCAGTCCTGGAGCCCGCGCCCCTGCAGGCGCCGCCCGCTGATCCCGAGCCCGATCTACCGCCGCCCGAGACCTACGCGGAAGGTGGCGACGGTTGGTACGACAGCATCGATTTTTCGGCGTTCGTCGACGCGTACGCGAGCGTCAACTACAACTTCCCGAAGCCGCAGTCCGGCCGAAACGTGTTGCGCGCTCACGACGCCAACAACGGCCTGTCGTTGTCGTGGGTCGGCGTCAACGCCAGCTACCCGGCGGATCCGGTCGGCGCGACCATCAGCCTGCGCTTTGGCCCCACCGCACATCAGATTGCGAGCTGCTTCGCCGACGACGAGGCCCAGTGCGACTCGGGGCGCGGGCTCGAGAACGTCAAGCAAGCCTTTGCTTCGTGGAAGCCGGGCGGCTCGGACAGCCTGTTCACGCTCGATTTCGGTAAGTTCGATACACCGTTCGGCGCGGAGGTGGCCGAGAGCCACCTGAACATGAACTACACCCGCAGCATGCTCTACGCTTCGCAGCCGGTGACGCACACCGGTTTGCGCGGAACCTTCGCGTTCGCCGACGCGTTCGACGTGAAGCTTTTGGCCGTCAATGGCTGGAACAACAGCATCGACAACAACGTCGGCAAGACGTTCGGCGGTCAGCTCAACTTTCACTTGAAGAACGACCAAGACGCCGACGTCGTCAGCATCTCGGTCGGTTACTTGGGCGGTCCCGAGCACGACGACATTTTGGTCGTCAAATGCGGCGCTGGTGAGCTGTTCTCCCCGAAGAGCACCAAATGCATCTCCGCCCCCACCAATACGGAGCCCACCGAGGGCGTCTTGGATCGCGCCAGCGCCAACACCGACGGCTGGCGACACCTCGTCGACTTGGTGGTCATGGCCAACCCCGTCGAGCGGCTGCGGCTGGTCTTGAACGCGGACTTTGGGCGCGACAGCGTCCGCAACCCGAACGACCCCAACCAGTACGACGCCAAAAACTACTTCGGGGTGCTGCTCGGTGCACGCGTAGCGGTGGTCGAGCAGTTCGGCGTGGCCGCGCGCGGCGAGTATTTCCGTGATTCGTACGCGTTCATCAACCCGTACCATCAGAACGCGCAAGACTTGGTCGGCGGCACCTTGACGCTCGACTACTTGCCGGCCGACTTCTTGACCATCCGCCTCGACAATCGCTACGACTGGTCGAGCCGCCAGATCTTCAACAAAGAGATCCGTGAGCTCGTCGGCAGCCAGTTCACGACCACGCTCGGCGTCGTCGCCCACACGGACTAGCGCGGCGCTCCCGTAAACGTCTCCGCGAGCAGCAACGCGACGAGCCGCGTGGGGTGGGGCCCCGCTGAAGTCACTTCAGCGGCGCGGGGCGTGCCGCCCTGCGCGACTGGAGCCGAGGTTCCCTGGCGCGGGCTTGGGCCCGCGCGCGCCGCGCCCGGCTGGGCGCGCAGGCAGGCCCCCAGCCCGGTGACTCGCGGGTGATCGCCACGTTTACGGGCACGCGAGCGAGATCGATTCAGAGGCGCGCTCCTCTGTTTGCGGAAACTCACCCTGCGCGTAGACTCGGGCTCGATAGCGGACGCCATGCATCACACGTCTCGAACCCAAGATCTCGAGCTTGCCATCGACGACGTGGTCCAAAGCTACGCCGGCCCGCAAGAGATCAACAATTTGGAGAGCGCGGCGCTGCCCAACAAGCGCGCCGTCGTCGACGCCTACAATCACATCAAGCCCGTGATTTATTTGGGCTTCTACAGCATGCGCTCGCTGCAGCGCGAG
>Ga0164241_10001185_pt1 | contig 34589 bp, 27 predicted proteins | sample OricomyardsoilBY_FD_108780 | JGI IMG/M metagenome (GOLD analysis project Ga0164241, IMG submission 108780) | Backyard soil microbial communities from Emeryville, California, USA - Original compost - Back yard soil (BY) | ecosystem: Environmental > Terrestrial > Soil > Unclassified | place: USA... | reverse complement strand
GTTTGCGGCGCCGACGAGGGCCCGCAGTCCACGTCCAGGGGGGTAGATGCGGCATCTCGCCGGGGTTTCGTGGAGCGGCCGGCGTTTGCGGCGCCGACGAGGGCCCGCAGTCCACGTCCAGGGGGGTAGATGCGGCATCTCGCCGGGGTTTCGTGGGCGCGGTCCACGTCGGGCGGGGTAGATGCGGCATCTCGCCGGGGTTTCGTGGGGGCGGCTCGCCGATGTTGCTCCGCTACCGGAAGCGCACTACACCTGTCCGTCCTATGGCGCGTGTCACTGTCGAAGACTGTCTCGAGCGGGAAGAAAACCGCTTTGCTCTCGTCGTCCTCGCTGCGACGCGTACGCGTCAGCTGATGAAGGGCAGCGAGTCGCTCGTTCGCTCGAAGAACAAGCCGGCCGTGACGGCGCTTCGCGAGATCGCCGCCGGCAAGGTGACGTTCCACCGTCCGAGCCACGAAGCGGTCGACGAGTACATCGCCGCGATGAAGCTCACCTACGGGCCCTGAGCGGCCTGGCGCCGGGTGGCAGACGCGACTTGCGTCGCGACCGGCTTTGCATAGGTGGCTCGTTCTGTTGACGATCGTTCGCGTGGCGCGTCCGCGTCACGCCCGAGGCTTCGCGTGCCACCCAAGCGAAATGTGGTGCCCGCAGACGATCCCGAGCTCCGCGCCGGGACGTCTGCTCACTACGAGGACGCCGCGTACTACACGAAGACGTACGCGTCGCGGCGTCAGGACGTGCTCTTTTACGTGGACCGCGCCGAGCGAAGTGGCGGTTCGGTCCTGGAGTATGGCTGCGGCAACGGTCGCATCCTGATCCCGACGGCCCGCGCGGGCATCGAGATCGTCGGTGTCGATCTTTCGGACACGATGCTCGCGGATCTGGCCGAGCGCCTCGCGGCAGAGCCGGCCGAGGTGCGTGCTCGGGCCTTGGTGAAGAAGGGCGACATGCGGGCCGTTGCGCTGCGACGCCGGTTCGCGTTGGTGACGTGTCCGTTCAACGCGTTTCTCCATCTGTACGAGCGCGTGGACATCGAGCGCTTCCTCGCACGGGTGAAGGCCCACCTGGCTCCAAAGGGGCGGTTCGTCCTGGACGTGTCGGTGCCGGACGCGGAAGAGCTGGCGCGCAAACCGGAGCGCGCGTACCGGACGCGGCCGTTCGTGTATCCGGGCGTGGGGCGCGTTCGATACGCAGAGCGCTTCGACTACGATCCGATCCGACAGATCCTGTTCGTCTCGATGGAGTTCGAGCCGATGGATGGTAGCGAGCCGTTCATGACGCCGCTCGCCCATCGGCAGATTTACCCGCGCGAGCTCGAGGCGATGCTGCACTACGCGGGCTTCGCGATCGAAGAGCGCATCGGAGACTTCGACGGACCGGTCGAGCCAGAGACGAGGACGTTGGTCCTCGTCGCGCGTGCGCGAAGCTGACGGCGTCCGCCCTCGGTCGAGCTAGCCCGCCCGCTAGGGCGGCCATCAAAACAGCGGTCACCTAGCTCCGCGCGATGCCGTAGCGTTCGAGCAACCGGTGGAGAAACTGACGCGAGACGTGCATGGCCTCGGCTGCCCGCGAGACGTTGCCGCCGTGTTCGTTCAGCTTGGCCGCGATGTACGCGCGCTCGAACTGCTCGACCATGACCTCTCGCGCTTCACGCAGCGGCAACGCGAGGACCGCGGCGCTCTGCGCCGAGCCTTCGAGCGCCGTCGGCCGCGCTGACGAAGGCGGCGCACCCGCCGGCACGCTGGTCGGGAACAGGAGGAGGCGCGCGACCATGTTTCGCAGCTCGCGAACGTTGCCGGGCCAGTCGTGTGCGCGGAGCAGCTCGGAGGCGTTCGGAGGAAGGTCGGCCCAGGTTCGCGGCGGCGACATGCCTCGAAGGAAATGCTCGACGAGGAGGGGGATGTCGTCTCTTCGATCGCGGAGCGGCGGGATGAGCGCCTCGACGACGGCGAGTCGGTAGTAGAGGTCTTCGCGAAACTGCTTCGCGAGGACGCGCGCGCGGAGATCGCGGTGCGTCGCGGCGACGATGCGCACGTCGACGTGCATCCAGTCGGTCGCGCCGATGCGTCGGACCTGCCGGGCCTCGAGGGCGCGGAGCAGCTTCGGTTGGAGCTCTGCGGGCAGCTCGCCGAGCTCGTCGATGAAGAGCGTCCCGCCGTGTGCTTGCTCGAAGACGCCGGCGTGGGGCTGGACGGCGCCAGTGAACGCGCCTCGCACGTAGCCGAAGAGCTCGGCCTCGAGGAGGGTCGGCGCGATCGCGGCGCAGTCGAACACGATGAACGGACCGGCCGCTCTTCGCGAGACGTCGTGGATCCCGCGCGCGAGCAGCTCTTTGCCGGTGCCGGACTCGCCCAGCAAGACGATCGTCTCGTCCGTTTGCGCCGCGCGTTCGAGGTTCGCGAAGAGCGCGCGCATCGCGACGCTCGCGCCGAGCGCCTGGCCGAAGTGGACCCCTCTCGAGAGCTCGAGACGCGAGGAGCCGCGCGCGGCTTCGAGGGTCAAGCGTGCGCCGCCGATCGTGACCGTGGCCTTCGGCTCCAGGAACGCCTCGCGGATCGCGACCTTCTCGACGTACGTGCCGTTCTTGCTGCCGAGATCGCGGATGATGACCGCGCGGCCGTCTCGACGGATCTCGCAGTGTTTGCGCGAGACGCGGGGATCGTCGACGAGCACGTCACACTCGGGGTCGGAGCCCAGCACGACGGGGCTCACGCCGAGCGGGATCTCGAGCTTCTTTCCGCGTGCCGGCGCGAGCACGAGGCGGAGGTTCGGAAGTTCGACGACGTTCGCGCGAACGTCGGTCAGCGTGCCCTCCGGGACGGGCGGTGCCGGGCGGCTCATCGGTCGGGTCAGCGTATCGAAAAACGACTACGGTGGCCGCATGAGGTCGGCCGAGGGCCCGCTTCTTCTGCGGTCCCGTCCACGAATCGTCGCCACTCGACCCCGCGTCGGAGTCAGGTCGTCTGGGTGGCAGAGCTAGCGCCCAGCACGCTCGGTCGCTATTCGCTCGGCGAGCCGATCGCCGCTGGCGGGATGGCGACGATCTACGTCGCGCGCCAAGCGGGCGCGGCGGGGTTCTCGCGCGTCGTCGCGATCAAGCGCCTCCACGCGCAGTACGCGAACGAGCCCGAGTTCATCTCGATGTTCCTCGAAGAGGCGCGGCTCGCGGCGCGCGTGCGCCACGAGAACGTCGTCGAGACACTCGACGTCGTCCACGACGGCCCGGAGACGTTCATCGTGCTCGAGTACGTGGACGGCGAGTCGCTCGCGGGCTTGTCTCGATCGCTTCGCGAGCTCGGGGAAAGGATGCCGGTCGACCACGCGGCGTACGTCGTCGCCAGCGTGTGCCGTGGCCTCGCGGCGGCACATCACGCGCGCGGGCCCGACGGCGCTCCCCTGGGCCTCGTGCATCGCGACATGTCTCCGCACAACGTGTTGGTCGGCGCCGACGGCGTCGCGCGCGTCACGGACTTCGGCATCGCGCTCGCGAATGGACGATTGCAACACACGCGCACGGGCCAAGTCCGCGGGAAGCCGGCGTACATGGCGCCCGAGCAGCTGATGAAGGAAGAGGTCACGCAGCGGAGCGATCTCTACGCGGCCGGCGTCGTGCTTTGGGAGCTGTGTGCGGGTCGGCGCGCGTTCGACACCACGAACGAGGGCGCGCTCGTGGCGCGCGTGCTGACGTCGTCGATTCCGCGGCTCGAAGAGGTGGCGCCGTGGGTCCCGAGCGCGCTGTCGCACGCCGTGTCGCGGGCGCTCGAGCGCGATCCCGGCAAGCGCTTTCGTTCGGCGATGGAGATGGCCGAGGCGGTCGGCGATGCGGTCGCGCTCGCGTCGCAAGCCGAGGTCGCGGCTTTCGTCGAGCGCGTCGCGGCGGGAGCGCTGCTCGAACGACGGAACGCGACCCGAAGGCTCGACGTCGGCGCGACCCCGCTCGCGCCGCACGCGCTTGAGGGCGGCGCCGCGCCCATGCCCACCGCGCCCGCGTCGTACCCATCCGCGGCGTACGGTGCGGCGACCTCGAACGCGCCGGCCGCGCCGTCGTCTCTGCGATCGCTGCCCCCGCCGCCGCTCTCGGATCGAGACGAAGCGCGCCTTCGCGGCACGCACACAGTGACGCAGCCCGGTCCCGCGCCGACGCGCGGTGCGATGCAAATGACGCCGGCCTTCGTCGCGCTGGCGGTCCTGTTCGCTGCCGTCCTGGGTGGGAGCGCCGTCTGGATCGTGACGCGGATGTCCCGCGACGTGAGCGGCACGGCGACCGCGACCGCGACCGCGACCGCGACCGCGACCGCGATCGCGAGCGCGCCCGCAGAGACTGCGCTGCCCAGCGCGACGGCGGAGGCCGACGGCGTGCGCTCGAGCGCACCCGAAGCCGCGCCGTCGGACGAACCTCCGTTGGACGATCCTCCGCTCGCCGATCCATCGTCGTCAGGCGGCCCCGTCGTCGATAGGATCCCGCACGCACAGAAGAGCGCGACGCCCCCGAAGAACCCGTGCGATCCACCCTATTTCGTCGAAAATGGCATTCGTCGCGTGAAGCGCGAGTGCTTCTAGCGCTCGCGTCGTTCGGCATCGTCATCGTCATCGCGTCGCCTTCGCGCGCAGATCCGGGCGACGCGTGCGTCTCTTCGTACGAGGACGCGCAGCGCGCGAAGCAAGCCGGCGAGCTCGTGCGCAGCGAAGCAAACCTGCGCCTCTGCTTGGGCGCGTGTCCGACGGCGCTCGCCGCCGACTGCGAGCGGTGGCTCGGCGACGTCGCCAACGGCATCGCTCGCGTCACCCTCGAAGCGCAGTTTGCCGACGGGAGGTCAGCCGCTGGCGTGACGCTCACGGTCGACGGAATCGCGCGCGCGCTCGACGTGGCGCTCGAGCTGGATCCCGGGCCGCATCAGCTTCATCTCGACGGCGCGACGATCGTCCCGAAGACCGAGACCTGGACGGCGACGGCCGGAATGACCGCGCGTCACGTGCTCCTCGTAAAGGCGCGTCCGTCGACGGGTGGGGTTACGCCGACCGAGCGAGAGCCGCCGAGCGTCCTCGGTCCGGTGGTCCTCGGGGGCGCGGGCTTGCTCGCGCTCGCGACGGCGGGCGTCCTGACGATCATCGGACATCTCGATGTCTCGGACATGCGCGACACGTGCGCGCCCGACTGCGATCCGCAGCGCGTCGACAGAGTGCGCGCCATGTGGACGGCGGGCGGCATCCTCGCCGCGGCAGGCGGCGCGACGCTGATCGGCTCGGGCGTGTGGCTCGGATTGACGCTCGCCCCTCCCATCGGCGACGAAGCCCGCGCGGTCGGGAACGTCACGATCGCGTTCTGAGCGTGCAGCGCGAGTTTGTGCGTCGTGCGTCGCCGATCGCCGGGGCTCGGGTCGACTTCAGTTCGCGTCGAGCGAGCCGATGAAGAAGTCCGACTGTCCGTCCAGGAAGTCGAAGCGCGTGTCGTACGAGCCGGCGACGCGGAGCTTCGCGCCGTCGACCCAGGCGCCGTCGAGGTAGTCCCACGACGTTCCGCCGAGCACGCGTCCGCCGCTGATCGTGAGCGCCGGATCGAGGAGCGCGACGAAGCCGTCTCGAGAGCCGCCGCGGAGGGACGCGTCGAGGCCGGCGATGCCGTTCGTGGTGAAACCACTCGCCGCGATGCCGAGGGGCGTCGGCGTGATGGCGTGGACCTCGTCTTCGTCCACGCCTCCGAGAAGCAGCGTGCCGAGGCATGCGCCCGTGGTGACGTCGAGCACGCCGACGATGCCGTCCCGACCGACCGGCGTCGCGACCGCGCACGGCGAACCCCCGATGACGCCGAGCGCTGGATCCATGCCGCCGACCATCGACGTCCCGCGCTCGAGGAATCCGCCCACGAAGACACGCGTCCCGTCGGCGTATACGGCGCGGAGGCTGTCGGTCGCCGAGTTGCGGTTGCTGGTCGCGCGCGCGACCCAGCGCGGCGTCGGGTTCGCGAGGTTGTTCTCGAAAGCGGCGACGAACCCGTCTTCTCCTGCGGCGGCGGGAACCGCCGCGAGCGGCGCCGCGAGGATCTGCTTCGTGAAGCCGCCCACGACGTAGACGCCGCTCGCGTCCGTCCACACGCCGTAGGCCTGCTGCGTCGCGCTCGTGTCGACGCCCGCGAGCGTCGCGAGGTGTTTACACGCCAGCGTCTCCGGGTCGAAGACCAGCATCGTGGCGCGCTCGAAGTCCTCGGTTCCGACGGAGTACGCGCAGCCGTCGTCCTCGAGCGTGGTCACCGGATCGGTCACCTTCATCGTTCGCTTCAGCTTGCCGGCGACGAGCATGCGATTGCCGTCGTACACCGCGGCGCGCGCGGTCTGCGCGTTTGCACCGCCGAGTTGGCGCGCGATCGTCGCGACGCCGTCCGCGTCGAAGCGCACGACGAACGCGTCGTCCTGCGTCTGACTCGACTGCGTCATCATCCCGGCCGCGCCGAAGTCGAGTGTGCCGCCGCGAAACGTCCCGACGACGGCGATCGCGCCCGCGTCGAGTCGCTCGATCGCGCCGACCGAAAGTGAATCGTCGACGTCGACGAGGTCGCCCGCGTACGCGTGAAACGACAAGAGCGCGCCGTCCTCTCCCAGCTCGAGCAGGAAGAGGTTTCGGGACGTCGCGTTCCCGGCCGCGTCGTATCCGCCCGGGCCGTCGGGATCGATCGCGCCTTCCGTCACGGCGCAGATCCACACGGCCCCGTTCGCGTCCGGTGCGCTCATGCGCAAGGACGAGCCGTTGCCGGCGTCGGTCGGGTAGGGGCTCGTTCCCTGCGAGCCGACGTTGCCGACGCTTCTCAGCCAGTCGAACGCGCTCTCGACCGAGCCACCCGTTCCGCCGCCATCCCCAGCGCCGCCAGCGCTGACCGAGGTCGACGTGGCCGCCGCCGCGCCGCCTCCGCCTGCACTGCCTCCTTCAGCGAGCCCGTCGAGCGAGCAGCCCGCGGCGAGCAGCACGAGGACGAGGAAGCAGCGCGGCAAAGGATCACGACGAGGCTATCACCTCAGGCGACGACGGACTGGACGACCTTGCCGCCCTTGATCATCTTGTCGAGTCGGTCCGGTGCCACACCGAGGACGGCGCCGAGCGTCTTGCCCGCCGACGCGAGCGTCTCTTCGAACGGGATGTCCCCGCCCTTTTCGCCCGTGGTCGAGTCGATCGCCGAGGCGATGTAGTCGCTGCCGTCGTTGTTCGGCTGGAGGCCACCGACGACGCCGCCCTTCACGCCGTCGCCCATGAGCATCATGGCGTGGTGACCCGAGTTGTGGTCGCGGCCGCCCGCGCCCTTCTTCTTGAAGGTCCGACCGAAGACGTTGAGGTTCGCGATGACCACGTCGTTCTTCAGGTATCCGCTGGTCTTCAGATCGTCGAGCTGCGTCATGAGATCCTCGAGCATCGGGATCGACATGAGGTGCGAGTCGGTCTCGGTCTCGAAGTCCGTGTCGTTGTGGTTGTCGCGTCCGAAGTCGAGGTGGAGCGAGATGACGGGAGCGATGTTCATGGCGGCGAGGACTGCGGCGCAGCGCACCTGGTTCACCTGATCGTTTCCGTCGATCGCGTCGAGACGTGCGACGAGCTCTTGTCCGATGCCGCGCACCTGGTCGCGCGAGTTGGCCCACGCGTCGAGGAGCGTCAGCTGGGTCGGCGTGCCGCGCTCGCGGTAGACGTCGTAGATCTTGTCGATCTGCTCGTCGCGCATCGCGGTGAGGCTCTTCAAGGGGCCGTCGACGCCGCCGAGCGCCTGGCGGACCGAGAGCGGCGCGACGTTGCCGAGGATGCGTCCGGCCGAGCTCAAGAGCTCTCCGCCCGAAGCGCCGAGGCTCACCGGATCGCCCTGCACCGTGCCGAGGCCCGCCGCGAGCTCCCTCGAGATGAGGGAGATGAGCATGTCGTTCTTCTCGGTCGAGTTCATGATCTTCTGGACGCGGTTCAGCTCGCCGTGGACGGGCGTGAACGTCGCGTGGTGGAAGAAGGCGGTCTTGTCGAGGATCTTCTGGGGAAGCATGGCCCACGGCTTCGCCGCGAACGAGCTCTTCTCGCCAAGCTGAATCGCCGTCTTCTTCATCGCCGGATCGGCCGAGTGGAAGCACTCGTTCGCGCCGTACTCGTACGTACCGGGGACGTTCGCGTTGAACGGATCGCCGTTGCTCGAGGACGAAAGGATCAGCATGCGACCCTTCGCGGGCGTGTCCGCGTTCGCCAGGAGCGGGTTCAGGAGCACGCTCGCCGGGATGCCGGTCGCGAGCGAGCGAAGGATCAGGCTGCCGCTCGCGGTCGCGAACGCTCCGAGGACGCCGCGTCGACCGATGCCTGCTTTGGACTTCTCGTTCTTCATGGTCTTTCTCCTTCGAAAAGTCTCAAAAACCGACGCCGGCGACGCTTGGCGACATGCACGCAAGGACGAACGCAGACTCGAGGCCTTCCTTCTCGGTCTTGCCCGCGGCGACGGCCTCGGTGACGTGATCGCGAAGGATGGTCAACATCGCGTCGTGACGCGGATCAGAGGGCGGTAGGCCGACGAATTTCTCGACCATCGTCTGCGTGATCTCTTCCTTCGTCCCGGTCGGGTAGATCTGGTCGTAGCCCTTCTGCGCGAGCTGGACGCAGGCGGCCTCCGCGTTCGCGCGGGTGAACATGCTGGTCTCCGAGATGACCACCGGTTCGACCACCGCGCGGCTGAACGAGTCGTCGGGCACCGAGCCGACGGCGCCGCGGACCGCGTTCTGAAGTGTCGAGGCGTCGCGCGTGTTCGTCATGATGCCGCACACGTCCGCGATCCCGGTCCGCGTCGACAGGACGCTGCAGAACGTCGAGCGGCGCGAGATGCTCGCCGTCGTGCCCGCATCGACGCCGGCGACGCACTCGGCGCCCGTCACGAGCGGCGAAGAGAACAGCTCGGCGACGAGGACCTTGAAGTCCAGGTTCGACTGCTTGAACGCGTCGACGACGCGGTCGAGCTCCTTGCCTTCGACGCAAGGCGCCGAGTTCGCGTAGTAGCAAAGCTTGTGCGCCCAGGCGTACGGGAAGTCCGGGTGCGAAGAGAGGATGGCCGCGAGATCTCGGATGCCGTTACCCTTCTCTTGGACGCCGCGGAACACGAAGTCCGCCTGCAGGCTCTGGCGATCGGCGTCGGTCTGGTCGCCGTAGAAGCTCGAGAAGCTCGCGCGGTAGAAGTCGCGCATCGGGTCGAGCGTCTGGTGACAGCCGTAGCACTCCGAATCCGGAGACGCGTGCTCGGCGTCGATGCTGTCCGGGCTGAAGTCCGTGACCGCGACGCCCTCGAAGCTCTTGCCGAGGGCGACGATGAGCGCCTGGTTGATGGTGACGCGCGCCGAGTTGTCCTCGTTCGTCGGCCAGGTCGAGAAGAAGCCAGGCTGCGACATGAAGCCGACGTGGTCGGTGTGCAGCACGAGCTCGTTCGAAGCGCGCATGTCCTGTACGTCGTAGAAGATCGTCGGCGACTCGCTGCCCATCGGTTTGCGAACCTTGACCAAGCGCCAGTCGTCGAAGTCTCCGCGCGCGATGAGCGGCGTCTTGTTCGACGCGCCGGTGCTGCAGTTCGTCTGGCCCTGGCGGAGCACGCCCTGGTGGCGGCCGAGGACGACCGAGCTGAAGACATAGAACGAGGGCGAGACGGCGCCGTTCAAGCGCCACTCGCCGGTGACGTTCTTGGTCGTGTCGATGGTCTGCGTCGCGGTCACGTTGCAGGCCGCCGGCAGACTGGCGAGGCCCGCGTTCCAGAACGTGCCGAACTTCGCGTTCGTGGGGTCGAGCGCTTGTGCGAGCGTCGGCGCGTCCGCCTCGTCACGGACGAGCTTGATCTTGTCGAAGTCGCCCTTCGTCGTGCGGACCGAGTGCGTGCCGTCGTCCTTGCTGACCTCGTCGTCGGTGTACGCGAGGAACGCCATCTCGGCGGTCGTCATCATGACCTCGTCGGTCGTGAGGACGTCGCTGAAGGGACGGCCCTGCTCCACGAGGTGGACGACGGTGCGGGCGAAGCTCTCGGAGAAGTTCGCGTTCAGCATCTCGTCGGCGTCCGGGCTACGCGGCGTCGCGTAGAAGCCGACCTTCGTCGCTTTGCGCCCGAGCAGGTTGAAGAGCGAGGCGTTGTCGCCGCTCGTCTGCTGGAACGCCGTCATGAAGAAGCGCTCGAGGACCGGCTCGGCCTCGGGCATCGAGATCCACGTTTGGATCAGGCTCTTCAGCTGCGACGGATCGTTCGTCAGCGTCTGAAGCTCTGCGTCCTCGAGCGGCAAGCCCGTGAGGAGCAGCTTCACCTTCGCGCCGTATGAGTACGGCTCGAGGAGCGCGTCGACGTTGCATTCGCCGGCGTCGCCGCCGGGTTGCCAGCCGACGGGGCCCGGATCGGTCGCCGACGTAGAGCTGGTGTCGCCCGGCGTGGACGCGTCGCAGCTCGCGAGGCACGAGCCCCCGACGATCGCAGCCAAGACGGCGGCATTTCTCGTCCCGTACCAGCGGAACATGCGGAGGTTCTGTCCGCGACGCCCCGAAGCGGCGGGCGTAGAGTTGCGAAGCATGTGAGCTCTCACGGCAGCATTCCTCCTTCAATCCATTCGTCGATGATCGAGATGTCGTCGTCGCCGAAATCAGGTTCGACTTTGCCGACCGGCGGCATCGTCCTCGCTTCCACCACGCGCGCTCGGATCACGTCCGAGTGCTTCTTCCAGGCGTCGAACGTCGAGAGATCCGGCGGGCTCGTCGAGCCCGGGTGGTGGCACGTCGAGGCCGAGCAGTTCGCCGCGTAGATCGGCGCGATGTCCGTCGCCCAGCCGCGCTCGGTCTCGGGGGCGCGCTTGAGCGGGATGTCGCGCGCCGAATTCGGATCGTCACCGCTGACGTGGAGCGTGTGCCAGCCGATCGTCTCGAGGCGGACGTGCCCGACCAGCCAGCCCGACTCCGCGTCCGCGGTCAGCTCGATCGGCTCGCCGTCGAGGTCTGCCGAGATCTCCACGCTGCCGTCGCTCGCTTCGACGCGGAAGTCGTACTCGAGCTCGGTGCTCCGTAGGTACGGGCGGACGCCCTCGACGCGAAGCGCAGGGCCGAGCGACGCGTGGCAGATCTTCGAGTCTCCGACGAGCCACGCCCCATCCGCGTGTGCGGCGATCGTGTCGATCGGCTCGTCCATCTCGGGCGCGACGGCCGTCCACTCCGAGCCGTCGAAGCGGAGTAGCTGATCCCCCGAGCGCATCCACGTCACGCCGTTCGAGGCCGAGAGCGCCTTCGGCACGTCGGCCGAGAACGTCCAGGGCTGCCACTTGCCGTCGCTCGTGCCGACCCAGAACTGCTCGGCGTCGACGACCGCGAGATAGCCGGCCGTGACGGCGAGGTCGGACAGTCCCGCGAACTGGATCGGCGCGGTGAACGTGCTCGGCTCGACGCGGTAGAGCGTGCCGTCCGCCGACGAGAGCCACATGACGTCGTCGGCCGTGCGGCACTCGCCGTCGACGCGCACGACGCGGCTCGGCGCGGCGCCGCCCGGCGCCTTCGGATCCCACGACCACCAACCGTCCGAGCGTCGCTCGAAGACCTGACCGCCGCTGACGAGCACGCCGTTCTTGCTCGGGTCGCCGCAGAGTGACGCTGGCGTGGTGAACCCGTCGGGCGTGCTCATGTCGATGCGCGCGAAGCTCTCGAGGCGCCAGAGGCCGTCCTTCGAGATCAGCGCGGCGTCCGCGGCCGACCAGGCTTGGCCATCGACGACGTCGTCGATCTCGACGTCTTCGTCCGTCTCGGCGATCGCGCCGTCGAACGCGTCGAGGACGCGGACCTTCGTGGGCGAGCCCGGCGTGACGAACCACGCGTGACCCTCGGGCGAGACGGAGAGCAGCGACTCGCCGGCGTTGCGATCGACGCAGGTCGTCGTGCTCGGGACGATCTCGGGGTTCGCCGGGATCGCTCGCGGCTCGACGTCGGGCGGGCCCGGAACGTCGGTGTCGCCGATCGCTCCGTCGCAGGCCGCGAGACCGAGCGCGACGCCGACACCTCCGACGAGGACCGAACCGAAGAGACCGAAGGACCGCATGGCCTTCGTCTCAGCAACCGATGTACCACCTCGGCTTACTGCGGAATTTCGTGGTCCCGCCGTTCGAGTGTCAACTCGGGGTTTGCAGTGGTGAGGTCCCGAGTGTCAACGATTAGTGGACACTCGAGCGCGCGCGCGCCCCGCGGGTTGTCACCCCTCTTGGACGACCGTGCCGATGTCCTCGCCCTGGCAGACGCGCTGGATGTTGCCGCGGTCTGCGAGCTTGAACACGCGAATGGGGAGTTTGTTCTCGCGGCATAGCGTCACCGCCGTCGAATCCATCACGCCGATGCGGTCGGCGAGGAAGCGGTCGTAGGTGATCTTGTGGTGCATGCGCGCCGCCGGATCTTTGCGCGGGTCGCGCTCGTAGATCCCCTCGACCTTGGTGGCCTTGAAGAGCGCTTGGGCGCCGATCTCCATCGCGCGGAGCGCCGCAGCCGTGTCCGTCGAGAAGTAAGGGTTGCCCGTGCCGGCGGCGAAGATGACGAAGTACCCCTTGTCGAGGTGGCGCATCGCGCGGCGACGAATGTAGGGCTCGGCGACCTGGCGGATTTCGAGCGCCGTCATCACGCGCGTCGGGACGTCCTTCTTCTCGAGCGCATCTTGCAGCGCGAGGCTGTTGATGACGGTCGCGAGCATGCCCATGTAGTCGCTCTGCGAGCGATCCATCCCGTGGCTCGCGCCCTTCAGTCCGCGAAAGATATTGCCGCCGCCGACGACGATGCCGGCTTGGACGCCCATGCGGTGCACTTCGGCGAGCTCGCTCGCGACGTGATGCAGCGTGTTCGGATCGATGCCGAAGCCGCCCTCTTGGCCGCAGAGCGCTTCTCCGCTGAGCTTCAAGAGGATCTTCCGGTAGCGAAGGCTTTGATCCGGCGGAGGCGGCACGATCGAGTCGGTGCTGAAGGACACGGCCCATCGGATAGACGACCAAAGCGCCCCGCGCAACCTGTCGATCCAGCGATGGCTCCCGCCCCATGGTGCGTGTGCTAAGAGCAGGGCCGATGAAGAGGGCCGCCCTCGTTCTGCTCGTCGTCAGCGCGCTCTCCGCGGGCTGCGGCGACAACTCTGCCGCGACGGCCGGCTCGGCGTCGGCCGCGCCGGCTCTCGGTCTCAGCCCGGAGCAGGCGGCGCGCGTCGTCGCAAAGGTCGGCGACAACCAGATCACGCTCGGCGACTACGCCGCGACGCTCGATCGCATGGATCCGTTCGATCGAACGCGGTACCAGACGCCGGATCGCAAGCGCGACCTCCTGAAAGAGATGGTCGATCTCGAGCTGCTCGCGATCGAGGCGAAGCGCCGCGGTCTCGACAAAGACCCGGCCACGCAGGAAGCGACGCGCCAGGTGCTCCGCGACGCGCTCCTCGCCGACCTTCACAAGACGCTGCCGACGCCGACCGAGATCCCGATGGACGAGGTCAAGGCGTACTACGACGCGCACGTAGAGGACTATCGCGAGCCCGAGCGGCGCCGCGTCTCGGCCATCGTGCTCGACGACGAAGCCAAGGCGAAAGAGACGCTCGAGGCGGCCGTCGCCGCCGCCGATGCGACCGCGTGGGGCAAGCTCTACTTCGAGAAGTCCATCGGCGCGTCCGCGGAGCAACAGAAGAACGTCCCGCTCGATCTCGCGGGCGACCTCGGGATCGTCGGTCCGCCCGACGACAAGAAGGGCGCCAGCGCACGCGTCCCCGAGCCCGTCCGCGCCGCAGTCTTCAAGATCGCCAAGGTCGGCGACGTCTTCTCGGACGTCGTGAAGGACGGCTCGAAGTTCTACATCGTGCGCCTCTCCGGCATGACCGCGGGCCACGAGCGCTCCGTCGCAGAGACCGAGCGTCAGATCCGCGTCGAGCTCTTGAAGCAGAAGATGCAGCAGCAAGAGTCCGATCTCGAGGCGGAGCTTCGCAAGAAATTCAAGGTCGAGATCGACGAGCAGGCGCTGGCGAAGCTCTCGCAAGCGCCCGACGCTCCCGACCCGACACCGAGCGCCTCGGCCGCTGCTCAACCCGGCGCGCCGTGACCGGGGACACCCTCCCGGCAAAGAAGACGCGACCTGTTTGGATGAGCGAGCTCGCTCGCTCGGTGACCAGCGCCGACGCGCTCGCTCGCGCCATCGATCTCACGCCGGAAGAGCTCGCCGGCGCGCGCCGCGCAGAGGGAGAAGGCTTCCCGCTTCGCGTGACGCCGCACTACCTCTCGCTCGTCGATCGCGCGGATCCGAGCTGCCCCATCCGTCGACAGATCGTCCCCACCGCCGCCGAAGCCACCGAGGTTCCCGGCGACATGGTCGACCCGCTCGGAGAGGTCGCCCACGAGGTCGCGCCGCATCTCGTGCGTCGCTACGTCGATCGTGCGCTCCTCCTCGCGACGGATCGATGTGCGATCTACTGCCGCTTCTGCACGCGCTCACGCATGGTCGGAGACGGCGGCGGCGCCGTGTCGATGGAGCGTCTCGAGCCGGCGATGCAGTGGCTCGGCGCTCATCCGGAGGTGAAGGACATCATCCTGAGCGGCGGCGACCCGCTCGCGATGGCGACGGGTCGCATCGTCGGGATCATCGAGCGCCTTCGTCGGATTTCGAGCGTCGAGACCATTCGCCTGGCGACGCGCGTTCCCGTCGCGCTTCCGTCGCGCATCACGACCGAGCTCGTCCGCGCGCTCCGTCCGCACCACCCGCTCTGGGTGATGACGCACTTCAACCACCCGAAAGAGCTGGCGCCGGCCGCGCTCCGGGCGCTCGCGCGGCTGGCCGATGCGGGGTTTCCGATCATGAATCAGAGCGTCTTGCTCCGTGGCGTGAACGACGATCCCGAGACGTTGACCGCGCTCTTTCGTGGCCTCATCCGCGCGCGCGTCAAGCCGTACTACCTTCTGCAGATGGACCCGGTGCGCGGGACCTCGCACCTGCGCACGCCAGTGGCTCGTGGCGTCGAGATCATGAAGGCCCTGCAGGGTCGCGTCTCCGGGATCGCCCTGCCGAAGCTCATCATCGATACGCCTGGCGGCATGGGAAAGGTGCCCATCGGCCACGACTACGTCGTCGAGCGACAGCCCGGTCTTCTGCGTCTTCGCACCCATCGAGACGTCGTCGTCGACTACATCGATCCCCCCATCGCGGCCGGATAGCGACAGGGGTACGCTCTGGGGCATGCTTAGGCGTCCCTTATTCGCCCTCACGCTCGGCCTCGCGACGGCTGGCTGCGTGCTCGACTCGACGCTCGACCAGACGACGGGCGGCGAGACGACGACGACGGGCGCTGGGGGCGCGGTCAGCAGCGCCGGGGGTGGGTCGACCACCGACACCACGACGACTACGTCATCGATGATGACGAGCGCGAGCGGTGGCGGCTCGGTCGGGGGCGGTGGCACCGGGGGCGCCCCACCGGACCTCTGTCGCAATGGCGAGCTCGACCCTGGCGAGCAATGCGAGGACGGCAACGACATTGCTGGAGACGACGTGCCGAACGACACCTGCACGGCGTGCAAGCTCGAGGCGAAGGCCTGCGGCGACGGAGAGCTCAGCCCCGGCGAAGACTGTGATGGTGGGCCGAATTGTACGAACTGCGTGCTGGACGCGAGCTCGTGTGTCGGGGCGACGAGCCTCCCTGACGGCGATCTGACTGGCACGCTCATCGGTCTCGCAGCGAAGCAGTTTGGCAACCTCGCAACTGATTTCAACTCGGCGTGCGACCCGGCGAACGACATGGGCGTGTCGACGCAGGTCTGGCGTTTCGAGACCGGCGATTTCCCCGAGGGCATCGCGGTCTCGCTCGATCACTCCGCATACACGCGCTCGACGTTATTTGCCTATCGAGGCTGCGGGTCGACGCCGCTCATCTGCGACGTGAACAACTATACCAATCACAACGACTTTGCGACGGAGATCCTGCCGCCGCACACGGCGCTCTACGTCGGCTACATGGATCGAGATGCCGCGACGTTCACCTTCACCGGCAGCACCTATCGCTATCGCTACCGCGCGACGTTCGACTCCAGCGCAGAGGGCTACACCGGCACCGGCTGGAGCTACAGCGGCGGGCTCGGCGCGATGCACGGGAACGTGAACAGTACGCCCAACGAAGCACTCGCGAGCGGGCCGGCGTTTTACGTCGGTGGCCTCGGACCGAAGGCGCACGTCTACGTTCGGTACTCGGCGACTGGCAACAACGTCAAGCCCGCGATCCACGCTTCGTTCGACGGCGGCACGGACGTGGCGATCGCGCTTGCCCCGAGCGGGAGCACCACCACCGTCGAGCTCGACTTCGATCGCCCGCCGAACACGGAGAAGATGTCGCTCAGCCTCGGTGTCTCGAGCTCGAGCAGCAACTACTGCGACTTCTATGTGAGCACCCTCGTGGTCGGCGCGCCGCCACCGCCGTGATTCGAGCCTTCCGCTTGGGGTACGTTTCGAGTTGGTGACGAGCGACGACACAGAGCTCGACGACGAGGCGACGGTCGACGTCGGCGGCATCCTGCCGGATCTCGCGGTGTCGGCCGGCGGGCCGATGATCCTCGCCGGGCGCTACGTGCTGCTCGGCATGATCGGCGGCGGCGGAATGGGGACGGTCTATCGCGCGCGCGATCTCGAGCTCGGAGAGATCGTCGCGGTGAAGATGCTTCGCCGCGAGCTCAGCCAGAACGCGACCTACGTCGCGCGATTTCGCCAAGAGGTGAAGCTTGCCCGGCGCGTCACGCATCGCAACGTCGCGCGAACGTTCGACATCGGAGAGCACGGCGGCGACCGCTTCCTCACGATGGAATACGTCGAGGGCGAAGCCCTCTCGGATCGCATGCTCCGCACCGGTCGCTTCGGCCTGGGCGAGGCGCTCGACATCGCCGGTTCGGTCTGCGCGGGTCTGGCCGCTGCGCACGCGGCGGGCGTCGTGCACCGCGACTTGAAGCCCGAGAACATCCTCCTCGCGAGAGAGAACCGCGTCGTCTTGACGGACTTCGGCGTGGCCATTCCGCTCGAAGAAGACGAGGGCGACACGGTCGTCGATGGCGGCGCCGGATTGATTGGCACTCCCATCTACATGGCTCCCGAGCAGGTCGACGGCAGCGACGTCGATCTGCGCGCCGACCTCTACGCGCTCGGAGCGATCCTCTTCGAGATGCTCACGGGCGAACGGCCTTGGAAGGGCGACACCGTGTGGGCCGTCGCGTCCGCGCGGCTCTCGCAGCCGCCCCCCGACCCTCGATACCATGTCCCGGAGCTTCCCGAGAGCCTGACGCGTGCGCTCGAGAAGCTCATGGCTCGTCACCCGTACGATCGCTTCGCGAACGCCGTCGACGTGCTGAGCGAGCTCGCCACCATCACCGTGCCCAGCTCGCCGGGCTCGATGCGCGGCTCACGCATGTCGCTGCCGAGCATTCCGGACTTGCCACTCGACGCGTCGAGCAAGTCCGTCGCGGTGCTCGGCTTCGTGCCGCAAGGCGAGAAGGACGACGCGTGGGCTGCCGGCGTCGCCGTCGTCATCGCGGACCGCCTCCGTTCGATCGAGGGACTGCGCGTCCTCACGCCCGATTCGCCGCCGTCGTCGGAGCGCGACGTCCGCGCGATCGGCCAACGCGTCGGCGCGCACGCCGTCGTCGATGGCGTCCTGCAGCGCAAGAACGGACGGGTCACGCTCGGCGCGCGCCTCACCGCCGTCGTCGATGGGTTTCAGCTCTGGGCCTCGCGCGTCGAGCGCGCCGAGGGCGACGTCCTCGAGCTGGCGAACGAGCTCGTCCACGGTGTTGCCCAGGCGCTCACCGTCGAGCGCGGTCTCAAGCCAGAGCGAGCCCTCACCGATCGCCGCGCCGTGAATGCCTATCTCGGCGCCCGCGCGGCCGTCGCCGACGATCCCGCGCACGCCGCCGAGCTCCTCACCGAAGCGCTCGCGTTCGCGCCCGACGATCCTCTCGTGCTCGCCACGCTCTCGAGCGCCGAGCTCGCCTCCGCGCTCTCCGCCGAGCCGATCGACATGCCCGTCGCCGAGCGCGCCCTCGCTCACGCCCGCGCCGCGCTCGGTCACGCACAAGACCTCGCCGAGGCGCGCTACGTCGTCGCCCGCGGCGCGGTGCTCGATGGCCGCGCCGTCGACGGCGCGCGCGATCTCAAGCACGCCCTCCGACTCTCGCCCGGCACTGCGGCCATTCAAGCGCTCTACGGCGCGCTCCTCGTCTCGGTCGGGCGACCGCGTCAGGGCCTCACGTGTCTCGAGCAAGCGCTCGCGTTCGAGCCCGGCCTCGAGGTCGCTGACGTCGCGCGCATCCGAGCGCGTGCGCTCCTCGACGACTTCGAGCCCTTCGAGAAGCTCGCCGCCGGCGCGCTCCCCACGACGTCGTCCGGCCTCCTCGACGTCGCGCGTGTCGCCGCGTGGCATCGCGATCCGGGGTGGGCGCGCTCGCTCGAGCCCGTGCTCGCGATGCATCGCGCCGCGCCCCGTGGCGCCCTGGCCCGTGCGCTCACCCGCGTGAAGATCAGCGGCGAGCCGACGCCCGAGCTCGACGCGACCGTGCATACGGCCATTGCCGCCGCCGAGAGCCGCGAAGCGCGTGAAGCCGCGCTCCTCGCCAGCGCCGAAGCCCGCGCCCTCGCTGGCGATCACGACGGCGCCATCCTCCTCATCGAGACCGCGAGCCAAGAGGGCCTCGCCGATCTCGTGTGGATCGAGCGCTGCCCCGTCCTCGCGCCGCTGTCGTCGCGATTGGCAGACGTCCACCGAGAGGTCATGCGCCGCGCGGAGAGCGTGAGGCTTTCGCTGCGTGGGTGAGGGCGGATCGCGGAGCGCGACGTGAGCGCCATCATTGGTGCTCCAACGAAGCGACCCCGCGCCGCATACGTCGCACGCCGATCTCTACGGCCGGCGCGATTTAACGCTGGTTCGACCCACCTACGCGGCTAGACTGCGGCTAACGTTTCATTCTTCGGAGGTGGTTTCGATGCGAAGCTTGTTTTTTGGTTCTTTGGCGCTTGGTCTGATGGGCGCCTTGACGGTGGGTTGCGGTGACAGCGGCACGACGAGCTCGAGCTCGGGTGGCGGCAGTGCTGGCGGCGGCGGCACCGGCGGCAACACGACGAACACCGGCGGCAACGGCACTGGTGGGACGACGACGAACGCGGGCGGCGGCGGCACGGGCGGCGAATCCGGTTGCACGACGATCACGCTCGACGAATTCCACGCCATCGCTCCTGGTGGGTACTACGCGCTCCTCACCACCCAGCTCGGTGGGGCGAACACGGACGACCTCGGGATCGAATTCTACACGCCGGACACGATGACGTGGTCGGGAGCGATCGACCTCGGCACCGTTGAGAACTCGAACTACGCGACGTGTACCACCTGCATCAGAGTCTTCGAGGACGAGCCAGGAAGCGACACCGACCCGGCCCCGACCATCTATTTCCAGACGGCTGGGACCCTCGATCTCGGCACTGCAACTTTGACTGATGCGGACGAGGACCCCGTCTACATCACGGACGGCAACATCACGAACGTCCACTTGGTCGAGGTCACCATCGACGACACCACTGCCGAGTCGACCCCCGTTCCGGGTGGCAAGTGCTTGGATATCGTCTCGGCCGACATCGCGATGACGCCCCCGCCGGTAGAGTGGGTGTGCGACGGAACCTACTACTTTGACGGCGGAATCTGCGATTGTGGTTGCGGCGCACTGGACCCCGATTGTGCCGACGCCACGAAGGCGAGCTGCGATTACTGCGACGACACTGGCTCGTGCGACGAGGGTGTCGAGTGCACCGACGCGGCCTCGACGATCAACGCGACCGACAACTCGACCTGCAACGCAGGCTGACCCCCCATCGGCGCGGCGGTCAATCGCTGCACCGATGATGAAGACCCCGGAGGCCGCGAGCCTTCGGGGTCTTTCGTTCTCTAGCCTCCGCCACCTTGTTCCGACGAGTCCCGCTCGCTGGGGCGCCGCGCCCGATTGCGTTACCCTCCATCCATCGGAGGCCTCCTCATGCAAAGCTTCGTTCGCGGTTCCTTCTTGCTCGGGCTCCTGAGCGCATCGGTCGCGGCGGGTTGCGGCGACAGCGGCACGACGGGCTCTGGTGGCGGCAACACCGGCGGTAGCGGCAGCGGCGGTAACACGACGACCACCAACTCCGGCGGCAACGGCACCGGCGGCGACGCGACGAACGCCGGCGGCGGCGGCACCGGCGGGGGCTCGGGCTGCACCAAGATCACGCTCGACAACTTTCACGCGAGTGTGGGGCGCGACTATACGGCGCTCGTCGCGACTCCGATCGGGGGCGCGAACGCCGACGCGGTGGATCTCGAGTTCTACACCGCCGGCACCATGACGTGGTCTGGGGCCATCGATCTCGGCACCGCCGAGAACATGCACTACGAGACGTGCACCACATGCCTTCGCGTCTTCGAGGACGTGGCAGAGTCGACCAACGATCCGTTTCCGACGATCTACTTTCAGACGGGAGGGACCGTCGATCTCGGGAGCGCGACGCTGACCGACGCGGATGACTCAGCGGTCTACATCCCGGACGGACAACTCATCAACGTCCACCTGGTAGAGGTCACCATCGATCCGGACACCTCGGTCTCGACGCCCGTCCCGGACGGAAAGTGCCTCGACATCGTCTCTGCGCCTCTCGTCGTGCCAGCGCCGCCGGCTGGTTGGAACTGCGATCCGACCGCTTACAACGACACCGTGTGCGACTGCGGCTGCGGTGCCGTCGATCTCGATTGCGACGACGCGACGAAGGCGAGCTGCGCGATCTGCGACGACAACGGCTCCTGCGATGACGTCGGTTGCAGTGACGCGGCCTCTACGATCAACGCGACGAATAACGCTGTCTGCGACGCTGGTTGAGCGTCCTCTCCTTCGCAACCGTGACGGTTCAATAGAGCGGCCCCGGCGCACGCATCCACGTCGAGCGGGGTAGATGCGGCATCTCCCCCCGAGTTCGTGGACCCGCGTCGTCGCGGCGGCGCTCGACCACCCAGCCACCTCGCTTCGCCGGAGCCGGCCTCCACGTCGAGCGGGGTAGATGCGGCATCTCCCCCCGAGTTCGTGGAGCCGCGTCGCCGCGGCGGCGCTCGATCGCCCAGCCACCTCGCTTCGCCGAGCCGGCCTCCACGTCGAGCCGGGTAGATGCGGCATCTCCCCCCGAGTTCGTGGGACCCGCGTCGCCGCGGCTGCGCTCGACCACCTGGTCGCCTCGCTGGTCTTGACGAAGCCGCGCGTCGCACTTAAAAGAGAACTAACGGTTCTCTTTTAAGTCATGGCTCAACGACCGAAAGACCACGTTCGTCAGGCGATCCTCGATGCGGCGCGCAGTGAGCTGGCGGCGCATGGGCTCGCCGGCATGACGCTCGCCACGGTCGCGGCGCGCGCGGGGACGTCGGTCGGCAACGTCTACAAGTACTTCCCCGGCAAGGACGAGCTCTTCCAGGCCGCAATCCCGACCGACTTGGTCCGCGAGCTCGAGGCGAAGCTCGAAGAGCGCGTCCACGCGCTGGGGGCGAATCGCGACGTCGATCGGCTCGCGGCGGACCATCCCTACCGCGCTGCGTCCTCGGACGTCGTGACGTTCGCGCTGGCGCATCGCGACGCGGTCCTCTTTCTCCTCGGACGCAGCGGCGGCTCGCCGCACGCCGCGTTCGCGGACCGCGTCGCCGGCCGACTCACGAAGCTCGCGATCACGTACGCAGAGGGTGCGTATCCGGCGGCGATGCTCGGCGCGGGCAAGCGACGCGCGCTCCTTCGCATCTATGGCGGCTTCGTCTCCCAGATCGAGGCGATCCTTCGCGACGAGCACAGCGAGCACTCCGTTCGCGCGGCGCTCGAACATCTCTCCGACTACCACCTCGCCGGACTTCGTGCGTTCTTCCGCGCCGCCGAGCGCGACACCGACCAGAGAAGGGGACCATCCAAGTGAAGACTGCGCTCACACGGCCCACTGCGACGTCCTGGCTCCGCCGCCTCATCGAAGCGCCCGACCTGGTCGACCGCGTCCGCACGCTCGAGCCGGCGCGCTTCTCGCTCCTCGTGCGCCACGTCGGTGTCGAAGACGCCGGCGAGCTCGTCGCACTGGCCACGACCGAGCAGCTCGTCACCGCGTTCGACGAGGATCTCTTTCAGAACGAGCGTCCCGGCGAAGAAGAGCGCTTCGATGCCGACCGCTTCGTCGTCTGGCTCGAGGTCCTGAGAGAGGCAGGCGACGAGGTCCTGGCGAACCGTGTCGCAGAGCTTTCTGAGGACTTCGTCGTGCACGCGCTGTCGAGCCTGCTGGTCGTGCTCGACCACGACGCACTCCGAGATCGCTTCGAAGAGGGGGACGACGACGCGCGCTACGCCGACAAGGCCATCGAGAGCTCGCTCTCGGAAGAGCTCGACAGCTGGCTCCTCGTCGCGAAGCGACACGACGGCTGGGACGCCGCGCTCGCGGTCGTCGTCGCGCTCGATCGCGACCACCGCGCATTTCTCGAGCGCGTGCTCGACCGGCTAGGCGCAATCGGAGATCGCTACGTCGACGATCCCGCGGAGCTGACGTCCGTGCTCACCGCGGCAGAGTCGCTCGCAGAAGACGTGGCCGCCGAGCGCGAAGATCGCCGCAGTCGCTTGGGATACGTCGAGCCACGTGCGGCGAAGAGCTTCCTCGCGCTCGCGCTCCGGCCGCTCGAGGGCGATCCGCGGGACGCACCGCGTGATCCGGTGACGCGCGCCTACTTTCGCGACCTGGACGTCACCCCGCGCGCGGCGCCGCAGGTGGAAGCCGACGCGCGACGACTCGACTCGAGCTGGGTCGACGCGCTGTCCGAGCTGCCCGACGAAACCTCAGCGCCGCCGCGACTCGCCGCAAAGCCGGGGACGAAGCAGGTCTTCGACCCGGCGCTCGCCGTGAGAGAAGCCATGCGTCGGCTGGGCGACGCTGCGCCACACGTGTTCGCCGAGCGCATCGAAGAGCTCGCGTATCTGACGAACGTCCTGGTCGCCGGCGATGCTTCCGCAGGGGAGCGGCTCGACCCAGCGGCGGCGGCCGAAGTTGCGCTCGTGACAGTGGGTCGCGGAGCCCTGATCGCAGCGACGCAGCAGCGAGAGACTGGGACCTCGAAGTCGTCACGCAATCGCGGCGTCACGTCTGCCGAGATCGAAGAGGCGCTTCGTACCTGCCACGCGGACGTGCTCTTCCGTTTGGCTCGAAGTCAGTCCAAGACGAAGCAAGCCAGCAACTCGACGGCAAAACTCGGCAAGACTTCGGCGGCGAGCCCTTCGACTCGCCGCCGCGTGCGCTAGCAACTGCGCCCTGCTGCCTCGCTCACTTCGCGAGCTTCGCCGCCTCGATCGCCGCGAGCAGCTGCGCCGTCGTCGGTCGCACCTTGAAGTCCGGATCGGAGTGCGCCCAGCGAACGGTGCCGGTCTTGTCGATGAGGAAGAACGACGGGATCGCGATCTCGTGGTGCGCCTTGCCCGAGTAGCTCTCGAGGTCGACGCCGAAGCCCTTCATCTTCTCGATGCCCGCGTCGTCGAGCTTGTTCACGACGTGGAACGCCTCGATCATCTTCGCGTCGCTGTCGCTCAGGACCGGGAAGGGGATGTCGTAGGTCGCCTTCATCTTCGCTTCTTGATCGGGCTTGTCGACGCTGACCGCGACCGGGAGCACGCCGAGCTTCTGGTACTCGGGGAACGCCTTCGTCATCTCGTGGATCTCGAAGTTGCAAAACGGGCACCAGCCGCCGCGATAGAACGACAAGAGGATCGGCTGCTTTGCGTAGAGCTCGGAGAGCTTCACGTCCTTGCCGTCGAGATCCGTCACCTGGATGTCCGGGACCTTCTGTCCGACGGCGATCCCGGTGTCGGGCGCGAGCGTGCCGACCTTCGCCGCATCCGGGTTTCCGTACTCCATCATCTTCGGATGCGCCGCGGCAGAAGCGGTCGCGGTGGCAGAGGGCGTCGAGGTCGTCATGGCGGAGGCAGATCCTTTCGCGGTCATGGCCGCGCTGGCAGAGGTAGCGGCATCGGAGGCGGCGTCGGAGCAGCCGACGACGGCGATGCTCACCGTGCCGAGGAGCGTCGCGGATCGGAGCGCAATCGAGAGGAGCGAACGATGGGTCACGAGGATCTTCCTTTGCGAGGACGTGGCGGTGCTTCATCGAGTCGACGCGAGATGCGTCGGAGCTGGCGAGCGAGGTGATCGCCCGACCGAAGAGTGTGGCCGAGGAGCATCGCGCCCTGAATCGCGGCGATGAGATCGGCGGCCTCGTCCCTCGCTTGTGCGCGAGTGAAGCCGAGCGCGCGATACTGGGTCGCCGCGAACCCGAGATGCGTCTCGAAGAGAGAGGCTGCGGCTTTCGCGAGCGGCGCGTCGGGACCGAGTTTGTCGAGCTCTTGGCACAGGCTCCCATGCGGGCAGCCGAAACGGATGACCGCGTCGCGGTTCGAGAGGGGCGCGAGCACGACGGCGCGTAGTCGCTCCGTCGGCGAAGGCTCGCGTGCAGTCAGCATTGCGAAACCTTCTTCGAGGCCGGCGACGTGCGCGTCGATCACCGCCTCTGCGAGCGCCTCTTTCGTCTTGAAGTAGTAGTAGACGTTGCCGAGCGGCACCCGAGCGCGCGTCGCGATGTCGGCGAGCGTCGTCCGCTGGAAACCCTGCTCGTGGAGGAGCCGAGTCGCCGCCTGCACGAGTAGGCCGCGTTTGTCGCGATTGGGATGCGTCTCGAGCATCGAGTTAGTTGGCTAACTTACTCGGAGACGCCGGCGCGTCAACTCGCGTCGCTCCCCGCGAGATCAGCCGCCGCGTCCGCGTCCGATGACGCGTCCGAGCGCCGAGACGCGGACGGCGACCGGGCTCTTCTCTGCTTCGTCCTGTTGCGGGACGACCTCTCCCAAGATGCGCCCGTCGAAGCGCGTGAAGAGCGGTAGCGAGCGGGCCGCGCCGACGGGGAGATAGACCGGGATCGGCGTCTCGGCGCTCGAGCGGACGAGCATCCCGCGCACCCACTCCGCGTCGCCGAACGTGCGCTTCTGATACTGACGCTGCTGGAGCAGCAGGCGTCGCGCGTGCAGATCGATGTAGTCGTTCGCGAGCGACTTCTGCGCCTTCACCCACGCCTCGCGCAGGCGCGCGACGAAGCTCGCCGCGACGTCCGCCTCACCGCCGAGCGGCGTCGCGAGCGTCTCGGTCGCGAGATCGGCGACCTCTTTCACGCGCTTGTCCCCCGGCGCGAGCGCGGCGGCCGTCGCGGCCCAGATCTTCAGCGTCTCGACCTCGTCGAAGCCCCACTCGACGACGCCCGCGACGACCGCGAGGCGCGGCTCGAGCGCGCCGTCCTCTGTCACGGAGCCGAGCACGTGGCTCTCGATGTCTCCGACGACCTCGGCGCGCGCGAGGACCGCAGTGATCGTCGCGCGGTCGGCGCGGAGACGGGCGTCTTTGACGCGCGCCTCGTCGCCGAGCGGATCCATCTCGGGCTCGCGGTGAAACGCCTTCCACGCCGGGTCGGCCCGGACGCGCGGCGCGATCGCCGCGTCCATCCAGACCAGATCGATCGGCGCGTCGTGCGGGTGCGCGCTCACGCCGCTGTCGGACTCTCGAGCCGCTGCGTCGGCGGCGGCGTGCGACGCGTGCACCGCGCCCGCGAGCGTCGCGGCCTCGAGCGCGGCGCGCGGCTCGGGCGGGGCGAGCGGAGCCACCGCCCGCGGCGCGTGTCCGGCCGCGTCCGATGCGGCGCGCGCGCTCGGGAGCGTCGTCGCGGCGACGCGCTGGCCGAGCGTCTCTACGACCACGGGGTGCGTCGCGCTCCGTTGACCGACCGTCTCGCGTACTCCTGCGGACGAAGGCGGCGCCGGCGGCTCTGGCCACGTCGAGCTCGGCGCGCCACGCGGAGGTGGCAGCGGCATGCGAGCGGTCATCATGGGTCGACGGAAGGGCAGCGGATCGATCGGCGGCACCGCGAGGCTGTGCGCGATCGTCTCGCCGTCGGTCGCGGTGTGCTGGTACTCGACCTCTTCGGGCTCGACGTCTTCATCTTCAGCGCTCACGGCACGCTCCTCGGATGCAGTCACCGCTGGCGACGCGATGCGCACCTCTCCGGTCGAGTGAAGCTCGCGCTCGTCGCACACGGTCACGAGGCCATATTCGTCCTGCGATTCGATCGGCAAGTGCCCGCGCCAGACGACGCACGCGATCGCGCGTTCGGTGTCGATCCACAGCGTGTCGGCGACGAGAGGGATCGCCCGCGTGGGTCGCCCGCGCGCCTCGACCGTCGCGGAAGGCCGCACCTCTTCGAGCCGCGTCTCGAGCCGCGCGTGCTCTCGATGCAGATGTTCGAGCGTCAAAAGCGCGCCGCGTGACAGCGCGTCGAGCTGCTGATCTTCCGGCGCGGCTTGGAAGAACGCCGCGTCGAAGCCCACGGGCATCGGCCGCTCTTCCCAGCCGGGCTCGAGCGCCTTCGCGTGGTGCTCGGGCAGGTGCGCCTTCCTCGTCGGCCAGGTCGGCGCGATCGGGCCGAAGCCGACGGGCGGGATCGCCTGCTTCAGATCGAGCGTGTAGCCATGCGGCTCGATCGTCGGCAGCGAGCGTCGCCCGTGGCGGTCGAGACGATCGCTCGCGACGCCGACAGGGTTCCACGTGCCGTCGCCGCCGCCCGCGCGTTCGTACGAGATCGCCATCTCCGACCAGGGCGCGCCCTCGCGGACGCTGCCGTCGCGCATCACCGTCCGCGGCGCGACCACCCGCAGCGCCTTGTCGATCGCGCCGACCCGCACGCGCGCGACGAGCGAGCTCACCGGCGCATTGGGCGGCGCAAAGACGCTGCCGACCAGGACGACGTCGACCTTCTTCTTCAGCGGCGCCAGATCCGACGGCGCGCGCAAGCTCTCGAGCGTCGCGCCGCCGTCCGTCACGTAGACGTCGACGTCGTTTATCGGCTCGCTCTCTCGGAGCACCGGCGACGTCCTCGGCTCGAGCGAGAACGTCGCCTTGCACACGACGGTCAGCGTCCATTGTCCGCCGGGGCCCCGCCAGGGAAAGCATCGCGACGTGAACGGAGAGTAGGCGTCGACGTCCATCAGACGGACACGAGCTTACTTCCCGTGCGCCACCGGTTGATCATTCGCGAGCACGCGGCCCGCCCTATCTTCGTGGGCAGAGGCCGCGTGCGCCTCGTGGCTCGCCTTCTTCGCGTGGTGCTCGGGCCAGTCGAGGTGCTTGGCGAACCACTGCGCCCGAGCCCAGACGTCGCGGGAGTAGTCGTCGCCGGCAGTGCCGCCATCCATCGCGGCCCAACCGCTCGGGCTGTTCGGTCGGGTCTGCGCGTTGCCGGGTCCGGAGTTGTAGTCGACGAGCGCCGCGGCGATTTGCTCGTCGTGCGTCCAGCCCGGGTGGTGCTGCTTCACGCCGCGGAGCATGCTGGCGAAGACGTCGCCGATCGCCTGCTCGCAGCTCGGCGCGCCGAACGGATCGCCTGTCGGCGTGTGGTAGCGCTTGTCGACCTGCAAGAGGCCGTACCCGTACCCGTCGAACTTGCTGTAGCCGTCCGAGCGCAGGAACTCGCCCAGGCCCGATTCGCGGCTCATCCAGCCCAGGATGAGCGCCGGCGGCAGGTGGTACTTCTTGCCGAGCTTCTCGGCGAGCGGCATGTACTTCTGCGCGAGCGAGCGCTGCGCCTTCGCGTTCGACGTCGACTCGGACGTGTGCGGCGGGTGCATCTTCGACAGCTCCGCGTTCGCCTTCGCAGAGTCGGACGGCGCGTGCGCGTGGTGTCGGCCCGTCGACAACTCCTTCGGCTTCGAGGGGCTCTTCGGCTTCTCGGACGGGTTCAGGTTCACGTGCGGGAAGCCGCGCACGACGACGTCCTCGTCCGATTTGAGGATGATCTTTCCCTTCGCGTGCAGGATGAGATCGCCCTCGACCGTGATGTGGCGATCGCCGAGCGTGTGCTCGAGCTCGTCGTTCTTCACGACCTTGTGCAGATCGCGCGAGGCCTGCATGTAGAACAGATCGTTCTTTCCGGTGTCGTCGAGCGTGATCTCGTTGCCGTCGCCGCTCCTCCACGTCGAGCGGTTCGGGTGATCGACGACCGAGTATGGCGTCGGCGTGGTCGGGTTCGGAACGCTGCCGACGACGAGCGGCTGATCGGGATCGCCGTTCAAGAAGCTGACGAGCACCTCGTCTCCGACGTGCGGCATGCTCACCAGGCCCGTCCCGCCGCCCGCGGACACCTGCGACACGCGCACCCAGCACGAGCTCGTCTCGTTCTTCTTGCCGTGTCGGTCCCACGGGAAGTGCACGCGCACCCGACCGTGCTCGTCGGCGTGGACGGTGCTGCCCGCGGCGCCCACGACGATCGCCGTCTGCATGCCGCTGATGAGCGGCTTCGTCAGCTTGTTCACCGGCTCGAAGGGGTTGCCGCCGTCGCTGCAGTTGAGCGCCTCGCCCTGCTGACGCGTCAGCAGCGGCCGGTAGTGCCGATTCGTCCGCACGGCGTGCCCGCCGGCGTGCCAATCGCTGTCCTTCGCGCCGGTGATCCACGTCTCGGTGACGAGCAACGTCTTGCCCAGGCCAAGACGCTTGTGCGGATGATCTCCGATCTGGAACACGCTGCCGGGCGCGAGATCGTGCAGGCTCGTGCCGAAGCCGATCTTCGAGTGCGAGGCCTGCAGCGCCTCGACGTGACGCTTCGCGCGCTTCGCCGAGACGTCGTCCTGGTGGCGATACGCGCCGTGCGCGTCCGCGATCGGCGTGCCGCCGGTGTGCGACGCGGCGTGCGCGACCGAGTGGCCGGGCTCGTAGTGGTGCTCCTCGAGCGCGTCGTGGTGCGCGTGGTCCTTTGCGTGGTGGCCTGCGAGCGCGTGGTGAGGGCGACGGAAGTCGTGATCTTGAAACGTCGCTTTGTGCGCGTGCGCGCGCTCTTGCATCGTCACGCTGTGGACGTGGTCCTTGCCCCCGGCCAGGCTCGTGTCCTCGATGTACGGGACGGGGTGCGCGTGCGGCTCGTTCTTGTTCGGCGTGTCGGCGAGGACGAGCTTCGTCTCCTTCTCTCCGAACGAGAAGTAGAACGAGATGCCGGCCTCGACCAAGAGGCGACGGATGAAGTCGTAGTCGCTCTCTCCATATTGGGCGCGATACTCGAGCTTCGGGTGCTCCTCGCGCAGGTGGACCGTCGGCTCGATGTGAAAGGGCTTCAGCACCTCTTTCACAATCTCGGGGACGCTCTTGTGCTGGAAGATGCGGTTCTCGACGCGGTGAGACAAGAGCCACAGCTTCGGCGCGAGCCAGATCGAGTATCGCGCGTGACCCTTGCTGTGATCGGTCTGCGTGATGTTCGAGACGACCGAATGCCAGACGCGGCTTCCTCGGTTCGACTTCAGCTTGAACGTCGCCTGCTTCCCCACCGTCTTGCGGATGTCGTGGTCGGCCGACCCCGTGCCCGTGATGTGAATACGAAACGCCGCGCTCATCGCCTCTTGCACGGTGAAGTGCGCGACCGAGATCTCTTCGCCGGCGACTTCCAGCTCGATGTTGCTCATGGTTCCTCTTGGGGTCGAACAGGAGATCAGAAGGCCGCGCGGAGCAGGCCTTCCATGAAGTGCGTGGGGTTCACGAGATCGCTGCGCCGCTGATAGGGCGGGTTGCCGACGTTCGTGAGCGCGCCGTGCGCGGTGCCCTTGTAGAGCTCGAAATGGAGCATCGACCAGCCGAGCCCATCGAGCAGACCGACGTAGGCGATGACCTCGCCCTTCTTCACGTGGTGCCCCGAGCCCAGGTGGATCACCTTCGCCGACGAGATCTCGCCGTAGCGCACGACTCCGTACTTGCCGTGGTTTACCTCGAGGGCGTTCGTGCCCAGGTAGAAGTAGTACGGCGGCTGAATCACGTGCCCGTCGGCGATCGCGCGGATCGGCGACAGATACGGCGCGATGAGATCGACCGCGGCGTGGATGCGACCGCCCGAGCGCGGCGCGCCGAAGTAGCGCGCGCCCGTGTGGAAGTCGGCCTGCGGCGGGTGGAAGAGCGGAAAGATGGCGCCCTTGTAGCTGTGCGCCGTGTCGTGATGGCTGCCGGCGCCGCCCGAGTCGTGGTGCGCGGGGGCGTCATGCTTCGGTGCCTTCTCCTTCGCTCCGTGGAGGCCAGGATCCGAGAAGTCGACTCCGTCGTCTTTCACCGACATCGCCGCCAGCAGAGCAAGAGCGTGGCCAGCGACGGGGGAGGAGAAAGCGGAGTGATTTCATCGTGGAGCGATCGGTGGCGGCATGGGTCAGAGATGATCCAGCGGCAGGCGGCGCTCCATGGTCCGGGCCGATGCAAGCGGTGTCGCACAGTGGGGGAGAGGGCGGGCGCGGGCGTGAGAGCGGGAGCGGGCGCGGGCGTGGGAGCGGGCGTGAGCGTGGGCGTGAGAGCGGGCGTCGGAGCTGGCGTGAGAGCTCGTAGGACGACGAGAGCTGCTCGGCGCGGAGTCGTCGGTGCAATAGGTGCCCCCCTCGGCGCGCTTTGCGCGCCGGTCCCCCCAGGCTCGCGCGCTTCGCGCCGCTCGCGGGGGGACTCCGTGGTTGCGCATCGAGGCGTGGGGCCTGCTCGGGCTTGCCCATCTTGCCGGCGGCTGCCAACGCGGCCGGCACGCGACGTCAGCGTCATCTCAGCGCGCTCGGCTCGGCGCGCGAGGTTGGTTCACCGGCCCGCCTCGTCAATCGACCCCGTGGTCGGCTTCGCAGACGGTCAATGCCCCAGCCGCGGTGGTGCATTCGACCACGCACTCGGTGCCTGCGAGGAAGCAGCGGCGAATGTCCGCATTCTCATGTCTACACGGGTTGTCGAGAGGGATCTCTCGGCACTCGTCGAGGCACTGGGCCTTGTCTCTGCTGCAACCGATCACGGCGGCGTGCTGGCCCCAAGCTGAGCAGAAGCCCTCACAAGACTCGAGGTATTCGTCCGTGTAGTCGCCGGACGATGTGCTGACTGCAGTGCCGCCGCCGCCGCCTTCGCCGTCGTCCTCGACGTGGATTGCGGGCGTACACCCCGAGACAAGGAGTACACCCACAAGCAATGGACCGCGAGCGGCCTGGCTGAATGTGTTCACAGCGAGAAGCTCGCGGCGAAGACATCGGCGTTCGTGCGAGCCTTCACCCGAGTGGCAAATAGCGTAGAGCGTGTCTGCATGTCCTGTCCCTTTTGTGGGCGGTCTCGATTGAGCTGATTCAAATGGATAACAGAAAGACTGCAATACGACAACTGGACCTCGCTCACGTTTGGGGACATGCGGGGAGGTCACGGCGCCCGATCGTCTATGGTTTGCCCGAGCCTCACACCTGGGCCCAGCCGCCATCGGCGAAGAGCTCGACGCCGGCCACGAAGCTCGAGCTGTCACTCGCGAGAAAGAGCGCGACTTCGGCGATCTCTTCCGGCGACGCCATTCGGTTCATCGGAACGTCCTTCACGATCATCTGACGAAACGCCTCCGGTGCGCTTTGCATGGCCATCGTGCCGACCGGGCCTGGACTGAGCACGTTCGTACGGATGCCACGTTCGCGAAGCTCTTGCGTCCACACGCGGGCAAACGCCCGGACCGCAGCCTTGGCCCCTGCGTAGAGCGTGGCCCCCGGCAGACCCTTCGAGCCGGCAACCGATCCAACGAGGACGATCGACGCTCCTCGGCTCAAAATCGGTAGCGCGCCTTGCACCGTGAAGACGACACCCGCCGCGTTCAGCATGAAGGTCGCGTGGAACGCATCGCGCGTGAGCGAGCCGAGCGGCGCGAACTCTCCGCCACCCGCATTGCACACCAGCACGTCGACACCACCTCTTTCCTTTTCGACCCGCGCGTAGAGGTGCTCCAGGTCGGCCGCCTTCGTCACGTCTCCTTGCACCGTCGTGAGGTTCGGCCCGATGGCCTCCTTGGCTTTCGCGAGCTCCGCCTCGCGCCTGCCCGTGATGTAGACGTGAGCCCCCGCCTCGACGAAGCGCTTCGCGATGGCGAGCCCGATGCCGCTGCTTCCACCCGTCACGACTGCCGTCTTGCCATTCAAGTTCATGCTTGCCTCCATGGTCGTCACGGCAGGCAACATGGCTTCACCCCACGCATCCGGTAGCGCGTCGGCAGGCAGAACAGTCGTGCGCGTGGCTCACGAATCGCCGAGCGACTCGACGCTGGGTCAGGAGGCGCGCCGCTGCGTTTTTTTCGCCCTCGCCCTCGGGGCCGCCAATCCCTCGACGACGTGGTCGACGAATGCCTGCACACGCGCCGAGTCTCGCTGCGTCGTTCGATAGATGGCGTGTACGGGCATGAGCTCCGTCCTCCATTGCGACAGCACCGCTCGAAGCGTGCCTCGTTCGAGCTCGCTCGCGACGAACCAGTCGGGCAGCAGAGCGATCCCGTGCCCGGCCAGCGCCAGGTCGCGCACCCCCTGCAGAGCGCTGCAGCGAAACACGACCCGCTCGGTCATCGTCGCGCGGACTTCGCGCTGCCCATCAACGAGGGCCCAGATGTCGGGCCCAGCCGTCACGTGGCAACTCAACGCATCGTGGGTCACGAGCGACTCTGGGCTCGCGGGCTCGCCACGGTCGCGCAGATAGCTTGGAGCCGCGACGAGCACGAACGGAAAGGCGGCGAGCTTTCGCGCGACGACGCCCGTGGTCAGGGGAATCGTCGCGCCCGCGCGGACGAGCACGTCGAGTCCTTCCAACACCGTATCCGCGAGCCGATCTTCCAGATGGAGCTCGACGCGCAGCGCCGGATGCTTGGAGCGCAGCGACACGATGTGCGGCATGAGCGCCGCGAGCCCGAAACTGACAGGAGCGCCCACGCGAATCGTGCCTTCGACGCCTCGCGCCCGACCGATCGATTGTGCCTCAGCGACCTCTCGCAGGACGCGCAGGCATTGTTCGTAGTAGCGATGCCCCTCGCCGGTGGTCACCATGGATCGCGTCGACCTCGCCAAGAGCGTCACGCCGAGCTCGGCCTCGAGCGCCGCGATCTGGCGGCTGACGGCGCCAGAGGTGATCTTCAAGTGCTTCGCCGCGGCTGAGAATGAGCCGGCTTCGATGACCCGAACGTAGGTCGCCATCTTTTCGAGCAGGTCCATGATCTTCAGTGTAACCGCTGCATCGAGCCCACCTCCGCGGCCACGCGGCGACGGGGCATGCTCCGGGCATGACGGCGCATCGGACTGAGGCGGATCGACGTGACGAGGTAGCTGGGTGGCGGGCGAGCGGGGAGAGCGTCGCGCGCTATGCGGCGCGGCGGGAATATTCGGCAACATCGCTGCGGGCGTGGATCGCGGCTGCGGGTTCGAGCAACATGGGCGTGGAGCTCATGCGCGCGATGCTCGCACCGAGGGAGTCGGCGCGGGAGCTGACGGTGGAGGTCGGCGCGGATTCGCGTCGACGCGTCGTTCGAGCCCGCGCTCTTGCGCGCGATCGTCGCAGCGCTGTCGACGGAGGTCTCGGCATGATCCCGCAAGGCGTCGAGATCTTCGTGGCGGTCGACCCCGTCGACATGCGGTTTGGGTTCGAGCGGCTGGGCGGGCTCGTGCGAGAGCGGATGCGGCGGGAGCCTCGCTCGCGTGCGCTCTTCGTGTTCTTCGGGAAGCGGCGCCAGAGCGTGAAGGTGCTCACGTGGGACGGCACCGGGGTCGTGCTTTGGTACAAGCGTCTCGATCGGGGGCTGTTCGAGATCCCGATTCCGTCGCGCCCGGGAGAGCAGTGCGTCGTCGTGAGCGAAGCGGTGTTCGAGGTGTTGTTCGCTGGGCTGACGCGCGTACCGATTCAGATGCAACCGGTTCGAAGACAGCGGCCGGGCCAGACTCGTGAATCTCTGGGTCTTTCCGGTAGGGACAGTCGACGCCGGCGAATATATCGACGGTTGGGTCGACATCACTCATCCTGGCGAGAGCTTCCCTCACTTGAATTATGGGCCATCGGATCGGAGGCGGATTACCAAGCAATGAAAGCTATGCTGAGCGCAGGCGCAAAGCGCGGGCTCCCGATGCGAGCCGACGAGGATCTAAATAGGCGCAATCGCATTGTATCCAGCGACATCGCGAAGAAGCAGGCCTGACGGAGAAGCCTGCTCGATAGACCGGGGAGGCAGCGCCGCTCGTCTTCACTTCTCTACATCAGAACAGTCCACCGCGCTTCCGGGAAACCCCAGTGGGAATGCCTCTGGAACTTGTACGCAGCAAAGGTTGACTTTGCAGAACATTCCGCCGTTCACGCGACAGATTTTCGCCGATTCCTTCGCTGTCAGTGGTCTCACTTTTTGGCTCTGGGGATCGCACAGACCCCCGTCTTGGTAGTACTTGGCGCGCCCGTTGCAGGTGCTGCGGTAGTGATCGGCTGCTTCGCCGTCCAACGACACGCACATTTGACTGGCAGGGCAGTCGTTGTTGGTCGTGCACGGAAACCGTTCATTCCAATGGCTTTCGTTCGCAACTCTCGAATGGTCCTCAACGCACATCGCACCCGTCGCCTTGACGATGCAGAGCGGCTTGTCGGCAGTGCATTGCTCGCTACGACAGACCGGGAACGGGCCAGCGTCGCTACGACACTCGCCCTGTAGTCCGAGCGGATCGGCGTGCTCCTCG
>Ga0164241_10001184_pt1 | contig 34612 bp, 37 predicted proteins | sample OricomyardsoilBY_FD_108780 | JGI IMG/M metagenome (GOLD analysis project Ga0164241, IMG submission 108780) | Backyard soil microbial communities from Emeryville, California, USA - Original compost - Back yard soil (BY) | ecosystem: Environmental > Terrestrial > Soil > Unclassified | place: USA... | reverse complement strand
GTTGTAGGCGGCAACCGAGAAGCCCCCTGGCCTCGTGTGAACAGCCCGGGCCCAGGCCTGCCGCACGATCCCGCGTCCGTAGCGATGGGTCAGCCACTTCGTCCAAACCGCCGAGCCGTACTCCTTGATCGAGTTCGCGGTTAGCGGCGTGTCGAAGCGCTTCACCCAGCGCCGTACATAACGCAGGTAGTCGTCGATGTCGTCGTAGACCTGGTCCTCCATCCAGACCGCGCTCGACTCGGCGAACCAAGCGTCCTGGTAGGCGTCGTAGCCGAACTGGAGGATGTGGTTGTACTCGTGGGCGAAGGTGACCTCGAGATCGTGCTGCGGGGTCGTGCCGGGGAACTCGCGCGGGTCGTAGTCGTTGTCGATGACGAGGTAGCCGTGCAGGCTGCGGGGCAGGCGGTGCTGCTTGGTCGCCTGGCCACGATCCGGCGCCGCGTAACCGAACAGAGCGCCGCCGATCTGGTCCAGGTAGACGTCGGTCTTGCCGAGCCCGCCGCCCTTGCGCCGGTCGGACTTGGGGTCGCGCCAGCCGAGCTTGCCGTTCTCGATCGAGTAGACGTGCTCGGCGACCGCCTCAACCCGGTCGACGTAATCTGGCACGCCATCGGCGTCCGTGTCGGTCAGGTTGGGGGCGTCGATTCCCTCGGCGACCCAGTGGATGCAGAAGTGACGCGTGCAGGACGGTGACTTCGGCGCCTCAGGAACGGTGTAGGCGTTGCGGTTGGGGTCCGGGTGGTCGGTCGGCCGTGCCGCCGGCGCTCGGAAGACCCACTGATCGGCGGCCATCGCGGCCGCAGGCGCGAGCGAGAGCAGCGCCATCGAGGCGAGCGATACCCCCACCAATCGCCAGCCCAGACGCATTCGCGGCAATCTACAGGCAGGCCAGGCGCTGGAAGTCGTGCCTGACGGCGATACTTCTGGCGTGACCGCACCGAGGACCCTCGCTTGCGCATAGCCCTGGCCCAGATCGACCCCACCGTCGGCGACATCGACGGCAACGCCGCGAAGATCGCCGAGTGGATCGCACGCGCCCGTGAGGAGGGCGCTGACCTGGTCATCTTCCCCGAGCTCTGCCTGCCCGGCTACCCGGCCGAGGATCTCTACCTCAAGCGGCACTTCGTCGACGCCAACCGCCGCGCGGTCGAGGAGCTGGCCGGCGGCGTCAGCGACCTGGTTGCGCTTGTCGGCTTCGCCGAACCGGTCGCCGGCGGTGGCGATTTCCGCCACGCCCACAACTCGCTCGCCGTGCTCGCCGACGGCGCGGTGCAAACCGTCTATCGCAAGAACCGTCTGCCCAACTATGCGGTCTTCGACGAGCAGCGCTACTTCGTCCCCGGCGAGGAGCCGGCGACCTTCGACGTTGTCGGCGAGAAGATCGGCCTGACCATCTGCGAGGACGTCTGGGTGCCTGGCCCGCCGGCCTCGGCTGAGGCGGCGGCGGGCGCGGGTCTGATCGCCAACCCATCGGGCTCGCCGTATCACCGCGGCAAGGGACGCGAGCGCGAAGCGATGTTCGCCGAGCGCGCCCGCGCCTACGGCGCCCACTTCGCCTTCTGCAACCTCGTCGGCGGGCAGGACGAGCTGGTCTTCGACGGGCACAGCCTCGTCGTCGCTCCCGACGGCACGGTGATCGCCCGCGCCGCGCAGTTCGAAGAGGAGCTGCTCGTCTGCGAGGTCCCCTCCCCCGCTCCGGACTCGCTCGCCGAACCGCTTGGCGACCTCGCCGAGGTCTACGCGGCGCTGACCCTCGGCCTGCGCGACTACGTGCTCAAGAACGGCTTCCGCCACGCCGGTGTCGCCCTCTCGGGCGGGATCGACTCGGCGCTCGTCGCCGAGCTTGCCGTCGACGCGCTCGGCACCGAGAACGTCAGCTGCGTGGTCATGCCTTCGCCTCATTCGAGCCTTGAAACACAGGCCGACGCGCGGAATATCGCCGCGAATCTCGGCGTTGAGCTGCTCGAGATCCCAATCGAGGCGGCGATGGCCGAGTACGAGAGGTCGCTGCGTGGTGCCTTTGGCAACTCGGCTGGCGGCGAAACAGCCGACGAGCCTCTGCCCCGCGACCCGACCCGGCCTTCGGAGCCGGACCTGGCCGCCGAGAACATCCAGGCGCGGATCAGGGGCAACATGATGATGGCGCTCTCCAACAAGCACGGCTGGCTGGTCCTTACGACCGGCAACAAGAGCGAGATGTCGGTCGGTTACGCGACCCTCTACGGAGACATGGCCGGCGGCTTCGCGGCGATCAAGGACGTGCCGAAGACGCTCGTCTACGAGCTGGTTCGCCATCGCAACGAGACTGCGGGGCGTGAGCTCATCCCAGTCTCGGTCCTAGAGCGCGAGCCCTCGGCGGAGTTGCGCCCCGACCAGTTCGACAGCGACTCGCTGCCCCCCTACGAGCTGCTCGACCGCATCCTCGAGTCCTACGTTGAGCGCGACGAGGGGCGCGAGGAGATGATCGCCGCGGGCCTGCCCGCCGATGTCGTCGACGAGGTCGTGCGCATGGTCGACCGCTCCGAGTACAAGCGCCGGCAGGCCGCGCCGGGGATCCGCATCACGCCGAGGGCATTCGGCAGAGATCGCAGGTTGCCGATCACAAATCGGTTTGGCGGCTAATCCGACTTCGGGATCGGCCGGACGGCGACAGTCATCTGCGCGAGAGCGCAGAGGCGCTCCTCGGCGTCTTTGACTTCCGCGTCCCAGACCCAGGTGGTGCGTCCGCGGTGGCGGGCATGGGCGTGCACTTCGGCGTGGCCCTCGGTGATGGGGCGGATGAAGCTGACGCTGATCGACTGACCCATCGCGATCATCCCCTCGCCCATTACGACCAGGGCGGTGGCCCGTGAGCAGACGCTCTCGACCAAGCTCGACATCACGCCGCCGTGCAGGAGGCCGACCGGCTGACGCAACTCGTCGCGCATCGTGACGCGGACGCGGGCGTGAGCCGGGTCGTCGTCGAGCCACTCGGTGCCAATCAGGGCGTCGAAGTGGGACAGCAGCTCGCGTGGATCCTCGGTCATCGCGACCAGACCTTAACCTCAGACACGCCTTCTCGTGGGGTCGCTCACGTAGGCTTCCGGCCCGTGGCTTTGACCGACGACCAGAAGGCGATGCTCCGCCTGCTCGCGCAGCGCGAAGAGGGCTACGAGGACATGGCCGCGGTGATGGGCATCAGCGTCGAGGAAGTACGAGAGCGGGTCAAAGAGGCGCTGGCCGAGGTCGACCAGCCCGAGCCAGAACCAGAGCCGCCCGCAGCCCCCGCTCCGCCTCCGGCCGCTCCCGAGGCCGAGGAGCCACCCGCTCCTGTGGCGCCCACGCCGGAGCCAGCTGCGCCACAAGCCACACCGCCGGCGAAAGCACCCGTGGTCTCTGGTACCGCCAAACGCTCCCCGCAGCTCCCCAGCTTCAAAGTGCCCAAGGATCGTGGCGCCCTGATCGGCCTCGGCGCCGGCGCGCTCGTTGTCGTGATTCTGATCATCGTCCTGATCGTCGGCGGCGACGGAGGCGGCTCGGATTCGACTTCGGCCGATAGCAGTCAGAGCGCCACTTCCACCGCGGCGGCCGAAAACTCGGGCCTCACCCAGGCAATCCTCTCGCCGACCGATGGCGGCGACGCGAGCGGCCGGGCTCTCCTCGGCCGCTACGAAAAGAGCGTTCTGCTCCAGGTTGAAGCCGAAGACCTCGACGCTCCTCCGGTGGGTGAGTCCTACACGGTCTGGCTCTACAGCTCGCCCAAAATCGCTCTGCGACTCGGCGCCGTCACCGTCGACGACTCCGGCAAGATCGCCACCCAGATCGCGATTCCCACGCAGCTGCTCGGCTACGTCGCCAGCGGCGCCTTCGAGCAGGTCGACATCTCGCTGACCTCGAACGCTGAGTACAAAGCCGTGTTGGCAAAAGCAAAGCGGGAAAAGACCCTGCCGCCCTACACCGGCGAAAGCATTCTGCGCGGCGAGATCACCGGTCCCGCAATCCAGCAGCAGAAATAGCTAGGGGATCAGCTTACCCGGGTTCATGATCCCGGTCGGATCGAGCTGGTCCTTGACCGCTCGCAGGACGCCGAGGCCCGTCTCTCCAACCTCAGCCTCCATGTAGGGAGCGTGGTCGCGGCCCACCGCGTGGTGATGGGTGATCGTGCCGCCGTGGGCGACGATCGCCTCTGAGGCGGCCCGCTTGACGGCCTGCCACTGCTCAATCTCCTCGCCATGGCGGGCGCGGGAGATGAAGGTGAAGTAGAGCGAGGCGCCGTCGGCGTAGGCGTGTGAGAGGTGACAGAAGACGAGCCCAGGCGTCCCCTGTCCGGCCAGGGAGTCGCGGATCGCCGTGCCGACGGCTGCGCGAAGCTCGGCGAGCCTGCTCCAGGTGTGCGAGGTCTCCAGCGTCTCCACCATCGCCCCCATCTCCATCAGCGTGTCGCGCAGGTAGGGGCCCTGGTAGCGGCCGTGCTCCCAGGAGCGACCCGCCGACTGGCCGAGGTAGACAGCCCCGCCCTCGCGCAGCTCGCGCACGCTCAGCGCCCGGCGACGCGTCACCGACTCCTCCTCGCCCTCGAACCCGACCACGATCAGACAGCCACCACGACGACGGCGCAGGCCGAGATAGCCGCCGAAGAGGCTGCCGGCGATGCCGCGCGGCCCGGAGAGCGCCAGCGAGACCTCGGTCTCCTCCTCGTCGGAGACGCGAATCACGTCGGGCAAGCCCGGCCCCTGCGCGAGAGCGCGAACGATCTCCGCTCCCGCCTCGAAGCCCTCGGCGATCCAGGCCTCATAACGGCGCTGGCGTGGCACCTGCCGCACCCGCACGGTGACGTCGGGAATGACGCCGAGGATGCCCTCCGAGCCGACGACTAGCTCGCGCAGGGCGGGTCCCGCCGCTGTGTGGGGCGTCTCCAGCGTGCGCAGATCGCCGGCCGGTGCGATCAGCCGAACCGAGCTGACCAGAGCGTCGAAGCGGCCGTAGCCACTTGAAGCCTGCCCGGCCGAGCGGGTCGCCGCGAAGCCGCCGATCGTGGCGTACTCGAAAGACTGGGGGTAGTGGCCGAGGACGAGGCCATAGGGCGCCAGCTCGGCTTCGGCCTCGGGACCGCGCAGGCCGGCGCCGAGACGGGCGGTCAGCGAGCGCATGTCCACCTCGACACCGCGCAGAGCGGCCAGGTCGAGGCTGATCAGGCGGCTGTGCGAGCCGCGCAGCGGCTCGACCCCGCCGACAACGCTGGTGCCGCCGCCGTACGGAACCACTGCAACGCTTTCCGCCGCACATACCTCCAGAACGCGTTGCACCGACTCGGCATCGCCGGGCAGGACGACCGCGTCGGGAGTGGCGTCGAGACGGCCGGAGCGCAGGCGGGCGAGGTCGACGTACCCGCCGCCCGTCGCGTGGCGGATCCGATCCTCGGCATCGCTGAAGACGTTGTGCTCGCCGACCGCATCGATCAACGCCTGCGGCAAGGTCTCGGGCGCGGAAAGCTCGAAGCGGCCCAGGTCGGTCTCGCGCGGCGCAGCGCGCAGCTCGCCGATCCGCTCGCGCAGCGTCGCCAGCGCGACTTCGTCGAGCTCGGGAACGACCGAGGGATCGCCCCACCCCCACCACTTCGAGTCGCGGCGCGGCTTGTTCACGTCAGCGCCCGCTCGAGGCCGTCGAGCGCTTCGTCGAGCAAGGCACCTTGACCACGCCGCATCATCGGCGAGCCAAGGCGTGAAAGGCCGCGCAGGGTCTGACTTGCGCTCAGGTTCACAGCGGTCCCGCCGTCGTCATCCGCTAGAGCGATCTCGACGGCGTAGCGGCGCAGGTGGCGCTCGAAGGGCGTCCCGGCGATCTGCTGCTCCCAGGCGAAGCGCTCGCCCTCAGCCCAATCCGAACAGCGGAAGTCGGCGCGTACGCCGCGCCCCTCGGCAGTCCCCAGCACCTTCGTCCACTGGCTGTCGGCCCCCTCCCCCTCGACACTCTCGACCCGCATCGTCCGCGGCCACCAGCGCGACAGGCTGTAGGGATCGCAGATCAATGCCCAGGCCTCGGCGCGCGGCGCGGCGATTGTCCGTCGGCGACTGGTTCGCGGCACGCTGCGCGCCGTCAGTCGCCGGCGAGGCGGCGGAGATCGCGTACGAGGAGGAGATGCTTGAGATGGCTGACGGTCGCCGCCAGGCTCTCCAGGCTTTCCAGGGCCTCCTTGCGGCGATCGGGATTGCGTGAGCGCAGTGAGGGGCCCAGCAGAGCCTCCAGCAGGTTGGCCTCGCGGTCGGCGGAAGAGCGGAAGACGCGCAGGTTGCGAGCGGCTACGCCGACCCGGGAGAGCTCGTTGGAGGCGCGCACCACTTCGCGGTCGGTCTCGTCGTAGACGACCTTGCCCTCGCGTTTCTCCGGCTGGACGATGCCGAAGTTCTCCAGTTCGGCGATTAGCTCCTCACGGGCCCCGGTCTCCTCGATCACCTCGTCGAGGGTCAGATAGGCCCGCGACGTGTTGACCAAGATTGCCCGGCGCACGCCGCCGCTGGAGGATCGTTTCTCTGTCGTGCCCGGCGTCGCAACGAAATCGCCACCGGCGGCCAGCTCCTGGCGAATCACCCGCAGCGGCAGGAACTCATCGCGTTGCAGGCGCAGGATCGTGCGCAGCCTTTCGACATCCGACTGGCTGTAGAGACGGTAGCCACCCGAGGTGCGGCGCGGCGTCAGCAGCTTCTGGTCCTCGAGGTAGCGGATCTTCGAGATCGAGACGTCATCGAACTCGCTTTGCAGGATCTTGCAGACGGCGCCGATCGTCAGCGCCTTGCGAGGTCGCGAATCGCGCTGGCGCACCTGCTGCTCTGAGACGGCCATTCGAGTCGCCCTCCTACTTCTCCAGGTAACTGAGCTTGTACTTGCCGACCTGGATCTCGTCGCCGTCGGCGAGCCGGTGCGACTCGATCCGCCGCCGGTTGACGTAGGTGCCGTTGAGCGAGCCGAGGTCGTCGATATAGAGGCCGTCGCGACGACGTACGAGGAGCGCGTGGTTGCGGGAGACCGTGACGTCGTCGAGGAAGACACCGGCATCGGGGCTGCGACCGATGCTGATCCGGTCTTCATCGAGGGCGAAGCTCTCCCCCGCTCGGCCGCCGCCGGCGCGAATCACTAGCGCCGCGCCGCTGCGCTCGACCGTCTCGTCGATGTCGACCGGCTGCATCTCGCCGGTCTCGTCGACTTTGTAGGTCATCGTCGTCGGCTCATCGCCGCCACCGCCCTCGGCTGGGCCACCCAGGTAGGCACCGCACTTCTGGCAGTAATTAGCGCCCTCGGGGTTGACGAAGCCGCATTCGGGACAGTGGACGGCCATTGGCTCTTCCTACTCAGGCGGCGGGCTCGTCCTCGGGGGACTGCGCTTTGCCGGCGAGGATCTCGGTCAGCTGAGCAACGTCGTCTCCGGAGAACAGCGTGTCGCCGCGCTCGCGCTTTTGGCGCAGGCGGTTGACCAGCTCGGCACGAAGGATGTCGATCTTGCCGTGCAGAACGCGCCGCTTGTAGGAGATCTCGTTCTCCTCCTCGGTGAGGTTGTCGATCAGGTCCTTCAGCTCCTCATCGCTGAGCGAACCGAGATCGGGAAAAGTGTCCTCCATCTCACTCCTTCTTCGCAGGTCCGGCCGCTGTCGGCCAAGTGTCAGCCGATTATAGGTAGCTGGCCCAAAGGTTCAACCGAAGGTTGAAGGTTTCTCGCACCTGACCGCCGTCTTGCAGCCTGCTGACTTCGTGTTTAGTCGCGCATATCGCGAAGAAACGGGAAGTCAGCGTTGGGGGGGCTGGGCCTTACGCACTTCTCGTACGCCCGTCTGGGCGTAGAGGATGGTGGCGATGATCGCTAGGACTAGGCCGACGATCAAGAGCGCCGCGGGGACCCAGCCGGCGAAGACCATCGCGAAGAAGATGCCGCCCATGATCGGGAAGACCGAGATCCGACCGGGCCAGTTGACGCGGATCTCGACCCCGTGGCGCAGGGCGTACTGACCGAGCACCAGCATCGCCAGCTCGCGCAGCACCAGCAGACCCAGATCCCAGCGGGGCAGCAGCTCGAAGTGCCAGCAGACGACCGCGCCGGCGAGGATCGTCAGGCGGTCGACCACCGGGTCGAGGATCGAGCCCAGACGGCTGTACTGCCCGGTGACGCGAGCTAGGAAGCCGTCGACGTAGTCACCGGCGGCGATCAGCCAGAACGTGATCGCGGCGGGAGCGCTGCGCCCGTCGCCGGATTCGAAGGCAAACCAGAGGAAGAGCGGCAGCGCCGCGAGGCGCAGGTAGCCGACCAGGTTGGGCAGCGTCCAGGGGTTGAGCGGTTCGCCCTTCTGCACCTGGCGCGGTGGGGGCCCGCTGCGGTCGAGGCCGAAGAGGCGGCGAATGCGTCCCCGCCCGAAGGGGGCGCTGTCAGCCATCGCCCTGGAGAAGCGCCTGCGCCCGCGCAGCCGCTTCCTCCACAGGCAGCTTGTGCTCGGTGCCGGAGGCGCGCTCGCTGGCCTCGACGACCCCCTCGGCGAGGCCGCGACGGCCGACGACGATACGCAGCGGGCAGCCGAGCAGCTCGGCGTCAGTGAGCTTCTCCCCCGGTCCGGCATCGCGGTCGTCGTAGAGCGTCTCGATGCCAGCCGCCGTGAGCTCCTCGTAAAGGCCGTCGGCGGCGGCTCGCTCCTCCTCACCGGCCTTGCCCAAGGCGACGAGGTGGACTTGCCAGGGAGCGATGGCCTGTGGCCAGACGATGCCGCGATCGTCGGCGCCCTGCTCGATCGCTGCGGCGGCGATCCGCGCCGGTCCGATCCCGTAGCTGCCCATCACGATCGCTCGCTCTTGCCCGGACTCGTCGAGGAAGGTGGCGCCGAGCGGCTCCGAGTAGCGCGTGCCGAGCTTGAAGATGTTGCCGACCTCGATCGCCGGCTCGATCTCGATCGTGCCACCGCCGGGAGCGGTATCGCCGGTCTCAACGTTGCGTACGTCCATCTCGTATGACTCGAAGTCGCGCGAGGGGTCGATGCCGCGCAGGTGGGTGTTCGGCTTGTTAGCGCCGGAGACGTAGGAATTACCGCTCAGCGCCGCGTCCTTGATGATCGGTAGGCCACTGCCAACCGGGCCGAGGTAACCGACCGGGCCGAGCTGGTCCTCGATCTCCTCGGCACTGGCCTGGCGGAAGTCGGTTTTCATCCCGTTGCGCAGCTTGATCTCGTTCAGCCGGTGATCGCCGCGCAGCAAGACGAGGACCATCCCCCGGCCCTCGACGACGATCGGCAGCGTCTTGATGAAGGCGCCGTGCTGCAAGCCGAGGTGCCCGGCCACCTCCTCGACCTTGGCCAGACCGGGCGTGTCAATCTCCTCCGGCGCGTCCAGCGGCGCCGGCAGCTCGACCGACTGCGCCTGCGCCGAGGCGACCTCGACGTTGGCGGCGTAGCCGGGCGCCAGAGCCACCTCGTTCTCGCCCGCCGCGCAGGGCGCCATGTACTCGTGGGCGCCGGAGCCGCCCATCATCCCGACATCGGACTCGACCCGGTACCAGCGCAGTCCACAACGGTCGAGGATGCGCTCGTAAGCGCCAGCCTGGGCCTCATAAGAGCGCGCCAGCCCCTCCTCATCGCGGTCGAAGGAATAGGCGTCCTTCATCGTGAACTCGCGGGTGCGCAGGACGCCGGCGCGCGGGCGCGGCTCGTCGCGCTCCTTGGTCTGGATATGGAAGAGCATCAGCGGCAGGTCGCGGTAGGAGCGGACCTCGCGAGCGACGTGGTAGGTGACGCACTCCTCGTGCGTCATCGCCAAGACCATCGGCGAGCCCTTGCGATCCTCGAGCTTGAAGAGCTCGTCGATCCCGTAGCGTCCCGTCTTCTCCCAGGTCTCGGCGGGCTGGAGAACCGGCATCAGCATCTCCTGGCAGCCGATTGCCTCCATCTCCTCGCGGATCACCGCCTCGACCTTGCGCACCACCCGCAGACCAGCGGGCAGGTATGACCACAGCCCGGCGCCGACCTGCCGGATCAACCCAGCTCTCACCATCAGCTTGTGAGAGAGGGCCTCGGCGTCGGCCGGAGCATCCTTCAGCGTTGGCAGAAACGCCTGGCTAAATCGAGTCACCCGTGAAACCTATCCGCACGGCGGGAGAGGACCGGCCCTTCCCGGCACGACCTACTCGGCGTACAGCTCCTCGATCTCCGCCGCGTAGCGATGTTCGATCGGCCGCCGCTTCAGCTTCATCGTCGGAGTCAGCTCGATGCCCCCCGGCTGCCAGTCGGTTGGCAGCAGCTTGAACTTCTTCACCTGCTCGACCCGCGCCAGGCCGGCGTTGCCCCGCTCGACCCCGGCGGCGACCTCATCCAGAATCGCCGGCTCGGCGGCCAGCTCCCCTGGCGAGGAAGCCTGGAGTCCCTGCTGCTCGGCGAAGGCCGGTGCCACATCGGGGTCGAGGACGATCAGCGCCACGTTGTAAGGGCGGTTGTCGCCGACCGCGCAGACCTGCCCGATCAACGGGCTGCCGGTCTTGATCTTCGCCTCGATGTTGGCCGGCGACATGTTCTTGCCGGCCGAGTTGATGATCAGCTCCTTCTTGCGGTCGATGATCCTCAGGTAGCCGTCCTCGTCGAGCTCCCCGACATCGCCGGTGTGCAGCCACCCCTCCGGGTCGATCGCCTCGGCCGTCTTCTCCGGGTCGTTGCGGTACCCGGCCATCAGAATCTCGCCGCGCAGCAGCACCTCGCCGTCCTCGGCTAGCTTCAGCTCCACCCCGGGAGCCGGCGGACCGACGGTGCCGATCTTGATCCGGTCCGGCGGGTTGCAGGTCCCAGAGGCGCAGCTCTCCGAGAGGCCCCAGAGCTCGGCGAGGGGGACGCCTATCGAGTGGAAGAACTCGATCACCTCGGGCGGGGTCGGGGCGGCGCCGACGTTGACCGCCTCGAGCTGGTCGAGGCCGACCCGCTCGCGCAGCTTTGAGAGCACCAGCTCGTCCGCCTTGGCGTATTCCTCGGCCAGCTCGGCGGGGACCGCTCTCCCGTCCTGCTCGGCCTCGACCCTGCGCCGGCCCACGTCCCGCGCCCACTCCACGGCCTTCTTGCGGTTCTCGTCGGGCTCGGCCCCGATCCCGATCTCCATCGCCGCCTTCAGCTTCTCCCAGATTCGCGGCACGGCGAAGAACCAGGTCGGCCGCACTTCTGTCAGATAGGCGGCGACCTGGCGCGGGTCGGGGCAGCAGGTCGTGGTGTTGCCGTTCACCATCGGCATGTAGTGGGTGACGTTGCGCTCGGCGACGTGGGCCATCGGCAGCCAGGAGATCAGCCGGCCGTCCTCGGGAAAGCCGATCAGCTCGTCGAACGAGCGCCCGGCCGCCACCAGGCCGCCGTGGGTCAGCTGAACCCCCTTCGGCGGGCCGGTCGTCCCCGAGGTGTAGATCAGGGTCAGCAGGTCGCCCGGCTCGATCGCCCGCCAGGCGGCCTCGAAGTCGAACCCTGGCTCCTCCATCGCTTCCAGTTCAGTCAGGCTGATCGTGCCCTCGCGTCCCTCGCCATCGACCACGACAATGTGCTCGAGCGCGGGCGCCGAACCGGCAGCCTCGAGCACGGTGTCGAGGAAGGCCGCCTCGGTGAACAGCACCCGGTTGGCGGCGTCGCCGATCACATACTCGATCTGCTCGACGGTGGACGTGTTGTAGATCGAGAAGGGGATTGCGCCGAGATGCATCGCCCCGGCATCGGCGAAGTGGAACTCGGGCCGGTTGGTGAGCATGATCCCGACCGTGTCGCTGTGTTCCACCCCGAGCGCCGTCAGCCCGGCGGCAACCCGCCGCACCCGCTCCGCGTACTCGGCCCAGGTAATGCTGAACTCGTCGTCCTTGGTACGGATCGCGGTGCGCTCCGCGTTGTCGGCAGCGGTCAGCTGGAAGCCCTCGGCGACCGTCGCCGCATCGAGAGCCCGCGGCCGCTCCCTGCTGCTGTCGGTGGTCTCGAGTGACATCTCTCTCCTCGGTAGCTCCCGCGGAGGACTATCCCACAGTCGTGGCGTACCGGGCCGCCGCGCCGAAGCTCGGCTAGATGTAGGTCCTAAGCGCGGGTGAAACGGCGTCCGGCCGTCGGCGAGACATCCTCGCCCAACAGAACCTTGTCCGACTCGCCCTTTTCGACCGCTTCCTTCTCCATCTGGGCGATCTTCTCCGGGGTCAGTTCGCCGGCATTTTCCTCCTCGATCTTGGCCAGCCAGGCGGCGCCCTCGCGCGACTCGTTCTCGTCGAACTCGACGCTGCCGCGATCGAGCGACTTGTCGATCTCCTCGAAGAGCGTGTCGACGAGATCAGCCTGTGGAACCTTGCGCAGCGGTTTGCCGTGGGCGTAGATCAAGCCCTCGTTCTTGGCGCCGGCGATACCGAAGTCGGCGTGGCTGGCCTCGCCGATCCCGTTGACCGCACAGCCGAGCACGGCGACCTCGATCGGCTCGGCATAGCTTTCAAGCCGCTGCTCGATTTCTGCCACCACCGAGTCCATGTCGAACTGCAGGCGGCCGCAGGTCGGACAGGCAATCAACACCGGACCCCGCTCGCGCAGCTGCAGCGCCTTGAGGATCTCCCAGGCGACCTTGACCTCCTCCTCGGCGTGGAAGGTCGAGAGGCTAATCCGGATCGTGTCGCCGATCCCGTCGGCAAGCAGCGTGCCGAGGCCGACAGAGGACTTCAGCGAGCCCGACCATTTCGTCCCCGCCTCGGTGATTCCGAGGTGCAGCGGGTAGGGGATCTTCTCCGAGAGCAGGCGGTTGGCGGCAATCGTGTTGGGCACGTTGGTCGACTTGATCGAGACCTTGAAGTTCTCGAAGCGCAGGCCCTCCATCAGCTCGACAAACTCGATCGCGGCGGCGACCAAGGCCTCGACCGGGCTCTCGCGCTCGAGCGCGTGCAGGTGCTTGGGCAGCGAGCCGGAGTTGACCCCGATCCGCATCGGCACACCGGCCGTCGTCGCCCGCTCCGCCACCTCGGCGACCTTGTCGCGACCGCCGATGTTGCCTGGATTGAGGCGGATACAGTGCGCACCGGCGTCGATCGCCTTCAGCGCCAGCGTGTGGTTGAAGTGGATATCGGCGATCACCGGGATCGGCGAGTCCTTGACGATCGTCTTCAGCGCCTCGACGTCGTCGTCGCGCGGCACCGCCACCCTGACGATGTCGGCGCCGGCGTCGGCGACCTTGCGGATCTGCTCCATCGTCGCCGCCAGGTTGGCGGTCTCGGTCTTGGTCATCGTCTGCACGGCGACCGGGGCACCGCCGCCGACCGGCACATCACCGACGAATATTTGGCGTTTGGAAGCCATATTGGAAGCGTATCTGGGTAGCCCGGCGCGCCCGCTATCGGACTTTGAGCTCGTCGCCGCCGAGGCGGCCGATGTCGTTGGAGAGGCCGAGGACGAAGAGCATCAGCACCAGCGCGAGTCCGATCACGCTGGCGCGCTCCATCACCCGCAGCGAGACCGGGCGGCCGCGCAGCTTCTCGACCAGGCTCCAGAAGATGTGCCCGCCGTCGAGCGGCAGGATCGGCAGCAGGTTGATGATGCCGAGAGAGAGGCTGACCAGGGCGAGCAACAACAACGAACGTTCGACGCTTTCGTCCAGCGTCTGGTTGGCGACGTCGCTGACCCCGACGATGCCCGAAACCTGCTCGCGCTGCTGGGCTTCGAAGAGGTGGCTGAAGACGTGGAGGGTCCCTGAGGTCACGGCCCAGACCGCGTCGCCCGCCTGATCGGCCGCGGTTCCAGCGCCGATGTCGATCGGCCGCGAGCCGTACCGAAAGCCGATCAGGGTTCGCTGCGCGGGAGCGTCGTATTCGGGACGCACCGAGATCGTCTCCACCCTGCCATCGCGTTCGATCTCCAAGATGACGGGGGTCGCCGCGAGGCAGCCGTCGACCCGCTTGCCGGCGCACTCATGCGAGGCGATCTGCTCGCGGAACCGATCTACCCGCTCCGTCGGGTCCAGCGTCGAATAGGACCTGCCATCGACGGCGACGATCCGGTCACCTGGCCGGAGCACCTTCGCCGCCGGCGTACCCCCACTGATCTCGCTCACCTTCTGCGTCGGCTCCTGCGCGTTGAGCAGGAAAACAAAGAAGAGGATCGCGAAGGCAAGGACGATGTTCACCACCGGACCGGCGGCGATCACGGCGATCCGCTTCCAGACCGGCTGCCGGTAGTAGGCACGGTCCTCGACCTCCGGCGGAATCTCCTCCTCCGGATTCATCCCGGTGATCTTCACGTAGCCGCCCAGCGGGATCGCTTTGACGCCGTACTCGGTCTCACCGCGGCGGAACGACCAGATCGTCGGCCCGAAGAAGAGGAAGAACCTCTCGACCCGCATGCCGGTCGCCTTGGCGGTGAGGAAGTGCCCCGCCTCGTGGAGGATGATCAGCAGCGAGAAGCCGAGGAAGATGAGCAGCCAGTTCATACCCGTGCCAACCCCCCGACCTCTTCTTCGGTGCGGCGGCGAGCCTCGTCGTCGATGGCAAAGAGGTCTTCGAAATGGGTCGGCTGCCGCGCCGGCATCGCCGCGAGGACACGCTCGATTGCGGCCGGGATCGCGGTAAAGCCGATCCTGCCCTCGAGGAAGGCCGCCACCGCGACCTCGTCGGCGGCGTTGAGGACGCAGGGAGCGGTCCCCCCCGCCCTACCGGCCTCGAGAGCAATGCGCAGGCAGGCGAACGTCTCCGGGTCGGGCTGCTCGAAGGACAGTGAGCCGACCGCGGCGAGGTCGAGACGGGACACGTCGACGTCCGCCCGTTCGGGGTAATGCAGGGCGTAGGAGATCGGCACCCGCATGTCGGGGTGGCCGAGGTGGGCCAGCGTGGCGCCGTCGTTGAGGTCGATCAACGAGTGGACTATTGACTGCGGGTGGACGACGACCTCGATCCGCTCGAAGGGAACGCCGAACAAGTGGTGCGCCTCGATCGCCTCGAAGCCCTTGTTCATCAGCGTCGCCGAGTCGATCGTGATCCGCCCGCCCATGCTCCAGGTCGGGTGGGCGAGTGCCTCCTCGGCGGTGACGCCGCTGAGGTCGGTGCGGCCGCGAAAGGGTCCGCCGGAGGCGGTCAGCACCAGTCGGTCGACCGTACCGGGCCGCTCGGCGCCGATCAACTGGAAGAGCGCCGAGTGCTCGGAGTCGACCGGCAGCAGCCGCGCACCCGTCGCCTCGGCCAGCGCCATCGTCAGCTCGCCACCGATTACGAGGCTCTCCTTGTTGGCCAGCGCCACGTCGATCCCCTCGCCGAGGGCAACGATCGTCGGCCCCAGCCCCGCCGCGCCGACGATCCCGTTGAGGACGAGGTCGGCGCCGGAAGAGACGATCAGCTCGCGGATCCCCTCTTCGCCTGCGAGCACCTCACCGTCCCAGGCACCCCGCGCCGCCCGGGCGGCATCTTCATCGGCAAAAGCGACGACGCGCACCCCATGTTCGCTCGCTTGGGCAAGCACGCGCTCCCAGCTCGAGCCTGCCGCGAGCCCCACGACCTCAAGCTCGCTGGACGCAGCGACAATCTCCATCGCCTGCACTCCGATCGACCCCGTCGAGCCGAGGATCACCACTTTCTTCATCACCGAGAGCATACGGACGGGACGATCCCGGCAGGGGTGGAACGTCTTGTACTTTTTCCGCGCCGCCGCCAGCGGACAGCCAACGACTGCCTTCGGAAAAAGTTAAGTGAAACCCCTGCCGGGATCGTCCCGTCAGTACACCAGCTGAACGGAGAGGTAATAGCCGACTACGACTGTGAAGAAGACGGCGTCTAGGCGGTCGAGGATGCCACCGTGCGGGCCGAAGAGGGTGCCGGTGTCCTTCTTGCCGAGGTCGCGCTTGAGCATCGACTCGAAGAGGTCGCCGATCGGGGCGACAGCGGCAACGGCGGCGCCGATGATCAGCGCGTCCACTCCAGAGAGCCAGTCCTGGTAGAGGCCGGCGAACCAGAAGGCGAGGGTGCCGATCAGGAAGCCGCCGATCAGCCCCTCCAGCGTCTTGTTGGGCGAGAGGCTAGGAGCGATCTTGTGCGAGCCAAACATGCGCCCGGTCGCGTAGGCGCCGGTGTCAGCGGCGAAGGTGCCGACGAGGACGTCGACGAGCAGCGCTGCTCCGTGGTCCGGCAGATCGCGCAGGAGCACGGCGTGGACCAGCGGGATGCCGATCCAGACGATGCCGAGAAGGGTGACGCCCATCGACATCGTGATGCCGTCACGGTGATGCCGGTCGGCGCCGAAGAAGAAGAGAACCGGAAAGGAGGCGGCGAGGATCAGCAGCACGTTGAAGGCGGTGCCGAAGTGGGCGGCGAGGATCAGCGCCGCGACGGCGACGTAGGCGGCACGCTGGATCGGCCGCATCTCGCCCGTGATCGCCAGGTACTCGCGCAGGCAGAGGATGCCGATGCCGATCATCGCCAGCGTGAAGACGAGGCCGCCGGCGACCGTGATCGCGATCGCGAAGATCCCCCAGGGGATCGCGAAGAGGATGCGCTTGGCCGTCTCACCGCTACCCCCTCGCCGCCGCTTCCTGGGCGGCCGTGGCGCCGGTTTGGGCGCCGGCTCATCCTCGAACATCTCGTCGTCGAAGAGATCCCGCATCTAGGTTCTCGCTCCGAAACGCCGCTGGCGCGCGTCGAACTCGCGCAGGCACCCCTCCAGCGCCTCGCGATCGAAATCGGGCCAGAGCTCATCGCGGAAGACCAGCTCGGAGTAGGCGCACTGCCAGAGCAGGTAGTTGGAGATGCGCTGCTCGCCGCTGGTGCGGATCAAGAGGTCTGGATCGTGCATCTCGGGCGCGTAGAGATTGCGGCGGAACTCCTCCTCCGAGCCGCCCTCGAAGTTTCGCGCCGCATCGATGATCTCTGCCCTGCCGCCGTAGTTGAAGGCGACGAAGAAGGTGATTCGCTCGTTAGACGCCGTCGTCTCTTCTGCCCAGGCCATGCGCTCGACCAACTCTGCGGACAGGCCCTCACGACGACCGATGAAGCGCATCCGCACCCCCTGGGCATCCAGCTCAGGGGTCTCGGCCTCGATCCGCTCCCCGAGCATCGCCATCAGCGCGGCGACCTCCTCCGCCGGCCTGGACCAGTTCTCGGTGGAGAAGGAGAACACGGTCAGCTCCTCGATGCCCAGCTCGACCGCGTCGCGCAGCCGTGCCTTGACGACATCGGCCCCGGCTCGATGTCCCTCTACTGTCGGCAAGCCGCGCTGCTGAGCCCAGCGCCCATTGCCATCGGTAATGATCGCCACGTACCGCGCGGAGGCACTCACACCTCCAGGATCTCCTCTTCCTTCCCCTTGAGGAGAGCGTCGATCTCACCGATCGCGTCGTCGGTCTGCTTCTGCAGGGCGGCCTCAGCGCGGCGCTCGTCGTCCTCACCGGCTTCGCCCTCTTTTTTCAGCTCGCGAAGGTCGTGCATCGTGTCGCGACGGATATTGCGGATCGCCACCCGGCCCTCCTCGGCGACGCCGTGCACCACCTTGACCATCTCGCGGCGTCGCTCCTCGGTCAGCTCGGGGATCTGCAGGCGGACCACGTTGCCGTCGTTGCTGGGCGTCAGGCCGATGTCGGACTCCTGGATCGCTTTCTCGATCGCCCCAATCGACGACTTGTCGAAGGGCGTGACTGTGAGCAGGCGCGCGTCCGAGGTGGCCACGTTGGCAAGTTGCTTGAGCGGCGTTTGGGCGCCGTAGTAGTCAACGACAATGCGATCAAGCAGATGCGGAGAGGCGCGGCCGGTACGCACCGTGGCGAGCTCACCACGGCTCGATTCGACCGACTTGGCCATACGGCCCTTGGCGTCCTCGAGCATTTCGTCGATCAGCTCCACGGTGCCCCCGTTCTCGTCATCCGGCGGACCCGCTGGAGACCAGCGTGCCCACCCTCTCGCCGCTGACGATCCTATCTATGTTGTCCGCGTCTCCCATGTTGAAGACGTAGATCGGCAGGTCGTTGTCCATGCAGAGCGAGAGCGCGGTTGAGTCCATCACCTTGAGGTTGCGCTCGATCGCCTCGCGGTGACCGATCGCGGCGATGAACTTGGCGTCGGGATTCTCGGCAGGGTCGGAGTCGTAGACCCCCTCCACTCCGTTCTTCGCCATCAGGATCGCTTCGGCGTGGATCTCCAGGGCGCGCAGCGCCGCCGCGGTGTCGGTGGTGAAGAACGGGTTGCCGGTGCCGGCGGCGAAGATCACCACCCGCTCCTTCTCGAGGTGGCGCATCGCGCGGCGGCGGATGTAGGGCTCGGCGACCTCCTTGACATCGATCGCCGACATCACCCGCGTGTGCTCACCGGTCTTCTCCAGCGCGTCTTGGAGCGTCAGCGCATTGAGCACGGTGGCCATCATCCCCATGTAGTCACCGGTCGCCCGATCCATCCCCTCGGCAGCGGCGGCGAGGCCGCGGTAGATGTTGCCGGCGCCGACGACGATCGCCACTTCGACGCCACGGGCACGGATCGCGGAGACCTGCTCGGCAATCCGCTGCACCTCCGCCGCATCGGTGCCGTATTCGAGATCGCCCATCAGTGCCTCGCCCGAGAGCTTGAGCATGATGCGTTTGAACTTGGGGTTCGAGTTCATCGAGGTTGGCGACTTGGCTCCGCTTGCGCAGAGCCTATCCGCGATTCCGTATCGGTTCGTCTACTCGCCGACGCGAAAGTAGGCGAAGCGGGCGATGCGGATGTTCTCGCCGGTCTTGGCCGCCATCTCCTGGCGCAGCTCCTCGATCGACTTCGAGTCGTGCTTCTCGGCGTTGACGTGCGACTGATCGAGCAGGGCGACTTCCTTGCCCCACTTGGCCAGCTGCCCCGCGACGATCTTCTCGACCACGTTGTCGGGCTTGCCGTCCTCGCGCGCCTTCTCCTCGAAGACCCGCTTCTCGGCCTCGCGCTCCTCCTCGGGGATCTCCTCGATCGTCACGTACTGGGGAGCGGTCGCCGCGACGTGCAGCGCAACCTCGTAGGCAAAAGCCTTGAAGTCCTCGTTGCGAGCGACAAAGTCGGTCTCGCACTGGACTTCGACCATCGCCCCGACCTTGTCGTTGGCGTGGATGTAGGAGGCGACGACGCCCTCGTTCGTGCCGCGTCCTTCGCGCTTGGCAGCCGACGCCTGCCCCTTGACGCGCAGGATCTCCACGGCGCGATCGGTGTCGCCCTCAGCCTCGGTCAGCGCGGCCTTGCAATCCATCATCGCCGCCCCGGTCATATCCCGCAGCGCCTTCACATCGGCAGCAGTAACGCTCATTTCCCCTCCTCGGGCTTCTCCTCAGCAGCAGGCTTCTCCTCAGCCTTTGCCTCCTCAGCGACCGGCGCCTCAGCTTTTTTCTCCTCCGCAGGCTGCTCAGCCTTCTCCACCGCCGGGGCTTTCGCCTCCGCGGCCGGAGCCTCGGCCTTCTCCGCCGGGGCTTTCTCCTCGGCGACTGGAGCCTTGGCTTTCTCCGCCTCACCCGCGGGTGGCGTCGCAGGGGGGACCGCCCCCGAGGAAGCTTTAGCTACCGCAGGGGGCGGTGGGTCCCCTGCGGCGACAGGACCCGCGGAAGATCCGCCTGAACCCTGAGCTTTTTGTTGTCCTTGAGCCGGAGCGGCCTGAGCTTGTGCCGGAGCGGCCGGCGCCGGAGTCGGAGCCTTGGCAGCCGCCTGCGCCGCCTCGGCCTGCTTGGCAGCCTCCGCCTCAGCCGCAGCTTTTTTAGCCGCCTCCTCCGCTTCGACCCGCAGTTTCTCTTCCTCCTCGCGCTTCTTGCGCTCTTCTTCGTCCTTTTTGCGCCGCTCCATTTCCTCGGCGATGCGCTTCTCCTCCTGCACCCGCCAAGCACCGGCACCCTCGTCGATCGCGCTGCCGATCGTGCCGATCACGAGCTGACAGGAACGGATCGCGTCGTCGTTGCCGGGGATCACGTAGTCGATCGGAATCGGGTCGCAGTTGGTGTCGACCAGGGCGATGATCGGAATCCGCAGCCGTGCGGCCTCGCGCACGGCGATCTCCTCGGTTTTGAGATCGGTGACGAAAACTGCGTCGGGCAGGCGATCCATGTCGCGCACGCCGCCGAGGTTGAACTCCAGCTTGGCGAGTTCGGCCAGCAGCTTCATCCGCTCCTTGGTCGGCAGCAGCTCGAGCTTGCCCTCCTCGCGCCACTCGGTCAGCTCGTGCAGGCGCGCGATCCGGGCCGACATCGTGTTGAAGTTGGTCAACAGGCCACCCAACCAGCGCTGGTTGACGTAGGGCATCTTGCAGCGGTCGGCCCATTCTTCGACCGGCCCGCGCGCCTGCTTCTTGGTGCCGACGAAGAGCACCGTGCCGCCACCGCTGGCCAGCTCTCCGGCGAAGCGACGCGCGTTCTCCAGCAGCGCCTCGGTCTGGACGAGGTCGATGATGTGGATCCCATCCAGCTCGCCGAAGATGTAGCGGCGCATGTTCGGGTTCCAGCGACGGGTCTGGTGGCCGAAGTGAACTCCGGCCTCCAGCAGCTCTTTGAGGCCTGCCTCTGGCATTGGTAAAGCTCCTTGGTTGGCGGTGCATTCCCCGCCGCCCTTGCCGGGATCCGGCTTGATGCCGGTCAGGATCCGGGTCGGTTACGACGGGAGTCGGTTTCCGAGCTGACGGATTGTAGAGGGGACAAGCGGCCCTAGGCAGCGCGGGCAGCGGTCAGTGCTGCGTCGAGGTCCGCGGGCAGCTCAGAGCTGAACCGCAGCGGCTCACCCGTTGTCGGGTGGCTGAAACCGAGGCGGTGCGCGTGGAGAAACTGACGCTCCAGCCCGTACTTCCGCTCGCCCCCATACGTCGTGTCGCCGGCAAGCGGATGGCCGATCGCGGCGAAGTGGGCGCGGATCTGGTGGGTACGGCCGGTCTCGAGGCGCGCCTCGAGGTAGGTCTCGGCGCTGAGCAGCTCGAGTACCGTGAAATGCGTGCGGGCCTGGCGCGAAGCGGCACCGGAGACCGCCATGCGGTGGCGCTGCCGCGAAGCGCGCCCGATCGGCGCGTCGATCGTGCCGGTCCGCGAGGTGAGTCGGCCCCGGGCCAGCGCCAGGTAGACGCGCTCGACCTCGCGGCGCTGGACCTGAGCCTGTAGCGCCGCGTGGGCCTCGTCGGTGCGCGCCACGACAAGCAAGCCACTGGTCCCCTTGTCGAGCCTGTGCACGATCCCTGGCCGCTCGGGGTCTCCGCCGCCGCCGAGCAGCTCGCCCAGCTCGTCGACCAGGGTTGGCCCCTGGTGCGAGGGTGCCGGGTGGACGACCAGGCCGGCCGGCTTGTCGACAACGGCGAGATCCTCGTCGACGTGGACGATGCGCAGCGCCTCGCTCACTGCGAGGGCTCGCGCAGGTAGGAAAGGGCAAGGATCACGACCCCCGCCGTCACGGCAATGTCGGCGACGTTGAAGGCAGGCCAGCTACCGATCTGGATGTAGTCGGTGACGGCGTCGGCGCGGATCCGATCGGCGAGGTTGCCGAGCGCGCCGCCCGCAAGCAGCCCGGCCGCGACCCACATCCCAGGTCTGGTCGGATCGCGGGAGAAGACATATCCGACCACGAGCAGGGCCAGAGAGGCAAGCAGCACCAAGCGGGCGCCTCCACCACCGGCGAGGCCGAAGGCGACGCCGCTGTTGTGGGACAGCGTCAGCCCGATCGGCCCGAGCAGCTCGACGTCCTCTCCGGGGACCAGGTTCGCTTCGACCAGCGCCTTGGCCGCCTGATCGAAGACGACGACGAGGCCGCAGAGCGCCCCCGCCAGGCGCCAGGGGCGCCCGTTGCCGCCGGGGCCGCTCACCCTTCGATCAGGCCGACGACGATCGCCCGAACGATGAAGAGCGCGATGACGCCGAGGATCGGGCTGAGGTCGAGCGCAAAGCCACCGCCGCCGATCGGCGGCAGGAAGCGCCGAAAGAAGTTCAGATAGGGATCGGTGGTCTCTTTGATGAAGTCGAGTGTCGCCCGCAACGGCCTGCTGTAAGGCATCCGTGGGACCCAGGAGATCAGCACGTTGAGAAAGATCAGGATGATGTAGACGAGGAACAGGGCGCTGACGTAATCGGCGATGTCGTAGCGAGTCAGGGCGAAGAGCGTCATCCCCGCATCCTCTCCAGCGAGGCCCGCACCGCCGCCTCAAACGCCTGCTTTGCACCTTCCCGGTCAAGCGCCTCCAAGCCAGCCTCGGTGCTGCCCCCCGGCGAGGCAACGGCCTTACGGACATCGGCCGGGTGACGGCGGCGCAGCAACTCGGCAGTGCCCGCTGTGGTCTCGACGACCAACTCCCGCGCCAACTCCTCATCGAGGCCGTCGGCAGCCCCAGCATCGGAGATCGCCTCGATGGCCAGAGCCAGGTAGGCAGGCGAGCACCCCATCACCGCCGTAGCGGCGTCGAACTGCGAATCGGGCAGCTCGACCACGTGCCCCAGCGTTTCGAGCATCTCGCGGACGCCGTCGTCGATCTCGCCAGCCACGCAGAGCACCCCCCTATTCACCTCAACCCCAAGGTTCGGCATCACCCTGGTGACCTCGGCCCCGGGAAACACCGCCGAAACCCGCTCCAACGACGTAGCCCCCAACAGCGAGACGATCGCCTTGACCTCGACAAGCTCCCTCGCCACGTCATCGAGTTTCGCCGGCTTGACGGCAAGAACAACGACATCGGCGCGCTCCGCCAGCTCGGCATTGGAGCCCACCGCCTCCCCCCCGACCTCGCCAGCAAGCTCCTTCGCTCGCCCCGAGCCAGAGTCCGTAAAGAGCATCTGCTCAACCTCGCCGGCGAGCCCACGTGCCATAGCCGCGGCCATGCTCCCCGATCCGGCGAACCCAACGATCATCGCCGGGGAGACTAGTCGTGCCCCGGATGGAGGGGCGGGAAGCTTCCCGCCCCTCCAATCTCAAGCGGGGACCTACCCGCCCAACACCTCGAACAGGTCGGTGTGATCGTTAGTCCCGAGCACGTCCAGCGACCCCGGCCCGCTGCCCCACACCGGCACAACAGCCCCAGTGTGCTGCTGGCTAGCCGGCACAGCAACCGGAGCAGCACCCGAACCGCCATAGCCCGCGGTCCCGTAGGTCATGCTCATCGTCTGCCCATCCTTGGTCACCAGGTTGGTCGAGTAGCCAGTCGGCAAGCCGGGGCCGGCGGCATCCTCGCTGACGATCTGACTTGTGTGCGAGTGGTCGGCGGTGACCACGACCAGCGTGTCGGGATGGCGACGCTGGTAGTCGAGCGCCACGCCGATCGCCTGGTCGAAGGCGACCGTCTCGCCGATCTGCCCGCAGGCATTTGTCGCGTGGTCCTGCTTGTCAATCGAGGCGCCCTCGACCTGGAGGAAGAACCCCTTGCGGTTCTCGAGCAGGCTGATTGCCTTGCTGGTCATCGCCGCCAGGCTGGGCTCGTTCGCCGGTCGCTGGTTCTCTTTGCAGGCCACCGGCGCGTTGCCCTTGCCGATCGACGCCGCGGGGCCACTCCACTCGAGCGACATGTTGCTGGGGTGAAAGAGGCCGAGTAGCGGTTTGTTGCCGTTCGGCACCGCTTCCAGACCCGCCGCGTCGGTGACGTAGCGATAGCCCTTTGCCTGGGCCGACTGGACAACCGTTTTGCCGCTGTCGGGCCCGCCGGTGATCGCCTGCTCGAAGCGGGCGCGGCCGCCACCGAGGAGGACGTCCACCTTGTGATCGACCTCCTGCTCGGCGATCGAGCCGAGCCCGCCGGCCGCCTTGGTCTCGGTCGGACAGGCCGCCATGTTGGTCGGGCCCTGACAGCCGCGCAACGACATATGCGAAGCCAATACCGCCGGCGTGGCATCGGTGATCTCGGCAGTGGAGACGTCGCCGACCTTCATGCCCCGCTTCTGGGCAATCTCCAGCACCGTCTTCAGGCTGGCGCCGGGAACGTTCTCAGCGCTGCTCGGACCCTGGGAGATGCGCTCGTCGATCGTCTTCTGGCCAGTTGCCCACATCGTCCCGGTCGAGGCCGAGTCGGGGTCGAAGTCGGGCAGGTAGGACGGGCCGGCACCCGGCTTCACCGACCAAGTCGTGTCGAAGCCGGTGAAGGGCATCCGGTCGACGTTGAGCTCGTTGTTGACGCCCTGGTAGTAGCGCGCTGCGGTGATCTCCTGGGTGCCCATCCCGTCGCCGAGCAGGAAAATCACGTTGTCCGGATGCTGGTCGTACAACGCCGCCGTGATGGCACGCTCGGTGCGGTCGTGGTGGCTGTGGCCAAAGAAGCCCGTCGCGGCCGCCGTGCCGGCGCCGAGAACGGCGATGGCGAGCGAGGCGGCGAACGCGAAGGCGAGGCGCTTGCGCTTCATCTTTCCTCCTAGATTGCGATTGAGCGAGTCAAGCGCAACCTAGGAGCGACTCGAAGCCGCGATGTGGCGATGACGTTGAGAGCCGGTAACGATCCGGTAGCGGCCCTGTAGCCGCACCGTAAAGATGGTGTGGCCGACCCGTGAACGTCCGCCTAGGACTGGTTGAAGAAGCCTTTGTCGAGCAGTCTCGCCTTCTCCTCGGCGGAGACCTCGACATTGCGCGGCGTCAGCAGGAAGATCTTCTCGGCGATGCGCTGCATGCCGCCGTCGAGCGAGTAGGTCAGTCCGGAGCAGAAGTCGATCATCCGCTTCGAGAGCTCGTGATCGGTGGTCTGAAGGTTGAGGATCACCGGTACCTGGCGCTTGAACTGGTCGGCGACCTGCTGAGCGTCATTGAAGTTGCGGGGGATGACGAGATGGACCTGGACGTCGGAGTCGCCGTTGCCAACGGGGCGCAGCGTGCGGGTGCGCGAGGCCGCGATCGGCTCGTCGTCGGCGAAAATGTCGTCGATCTCGTCACGGCGCGAGCGGCGCGAGGTGGGCAGCCGCCGTACCTGGCTGGACTCACGCTTGTCGAAGGCCTCTTCGCTGCCGGTCTCGGGCTCGAACTCGTCGTCGTATTCGGGCCCGTAGTCGTGATCCTCGGCAAGACCGAAGTAGACCAGCGCTCGATGCCATGTATCGCGTAGGGCCATGGTTTCGCCTCTTTCGGCTCTGACTGACCGATTCCTCTAGTCCAATTATGACCAGACCGGCAGCCGTCACACGTACAGGCCTGTGCCGATACGCACTATCGTCGCTCCCTCTTGCACCGCGACCGGCCAATCCTGCGAGGTGCCCATCGACAGCCGCTCCAAGCCGTGCTCGGCGGCAAGCCCCGCCAGACGGGCGAAATGCGGTCGCGATGCCTCCGGGTCCTGACTGAACGGAGGCATCGTCATCAGGCCCGTGACGCGCACCGGACAGCGCTCGATGAAGCCTCCCAGCTCGGCGGGCGAGACGCCCCCCTTCCCCTCCTCGTCGGCAATGTTGACCTCGACCAGAACCTCGGTGTCGGCGCTACCGTGACGGGCGAACTGCGCCAGGGCCGAGTCGCTGGCGACCGAGTGGATCAAGCGGCAGAGCGGCAGCAACTGCTTGACCTTGCGGCTCTGCAGGTTGCCGATGAAGTCCCATTCGAAGGCATCGCCCCAGCGCTCCTGCTTGGCGACAAGGTCCTGCTGGCGGTTCTCGCCGACCAGGCGGACCCCCGCCTCGGCTAGAGCTCCCATCTCCTCCACCGGCACGTACTTGGTCGCGGCGAGGATCTCGACATCGGGCCCGGCGATCTCTCTCGCCCGCTCGAGATTGAAGGCGATTTTCGCTGAGTCGAGTCCGTGGATCAGTCCGGGCATGCTCAGTCGCTTGCCCTGTTTCGCCAGACCAGGCCGGCTTGCCGACCGGTGCGACCGGCATCGCGGCGGTGCGAGAAGAAGAGCTCGCGCTCGCAGCTCGTGCAAAGCCCGCTCGACTCGATCTGCTCGACACCCGCATCGCGGAGCAGGCGCCGTGCGACCTCGGGCAGATCGAGCATGCGATGTCGCACCACTCCGTCGCCGAGACTAGCGAAGGCGTCCGAGACGTCTGGCCCCACCTCGTAGCAGCAGGGCCCGATCGCGGGACCAACGGCCGCCGCCGTGGCATTCACCGCGGCGGCTCCGCTGGCGACGATCCCGCCGGCCAGGCCGCGCCAGCCGCAATGCAACATCGCCACGCCGCCCGGACCGGAGAGCGCGACCGGAACACAGTCGCCGACGAAGACAAGCAGGGCCAGCGAGCGCTCGACGCTGACATGACCATCGACCTCGAGAATCGCGCTGCCCGGGTCGGTGAAGGGGCTCGGCTCCTGCGGCCCGGCGTGGATCGCCAGCTCGGCGCCGTGTACCTGCCGGCCGATCGCGATCTGCTCGGGTGGAAAGCCGAGCGCAGCGGCGAGGCGGCGCCGGTTCTCGACCACCGCGTCGGGCCGGTCGTCAGTGAGAACACCAAGGTTGAGACCGTCGAAGGGCGCCTCGCTGACTCCGCCGAGGCGGGTCGAGAAAGCCGCTGTCGCCCCGGGCAGAGTTGCCTCGAGCCAGCGCACCCCATCCGATTCACGCCACTCCATCGCCGCTTCCCGCCGCCTCCAGCGCGACCGCGAGCTCCTGCTCGCGCCCGCTGATTTCGCCATCGAGCTTGCGCCGTAGCGCCTCCTGGAGGCCGCGGCCGATCGCGGGGCCCTGCGACAGGCCGGCGGCGATCAGGTCCTCACCGTCGATCTCGAGGGCAACATCACGCCACTCGGCCAGATAACGATCGAGCCACTCGGCGCCAAGGGCTCGGGCGAGGACCAGCTCGACCGGATCGTGTCGGGCCGCCAGGGCGACAGCTTCCGAAGGGCGCTCAGGCTTCGCCTCGGCCAGAGCCGCCTCTCCACCTGGCGGACCGAGCGCCGCCACGAAGAGAACGCTGTCGCGCGGCGTCAATCCACTCCAAGGCGGAGATGCGAGCAGCTGGTCGGCCCGAGCTGCCAGCTTGAGGCCGCCCGAGCGCAGCTCCACTAGGCCCCACTGAGCGAGCAGGGCAAAGCCGCGAGGGGCCTCTGTCTCGCCAGCGAGCCGCAGCAGCTCGGCATCGCGACGGTCGGCGGAGACGGTGCTCAGGTCCGCCGCTCGGAGAAGCTCCGCCGTCTCGGGCTCCAGCTCGAAGCCGAAGCGTGCGGCGTAGCGTGCGGCCCGCAGAGCGCGTGTCGGGTCGTCCTCGAAGGAGCCTTGGTGCAGGACGCGCAAGAGGCCAGCGGCGAGGTCTCCCTGACCGCCGTGCGGGTCGATCAGCTGCGACTCGCCGTCCAGAGGGATCGCCATCGCGTTAACCGTGAAGTCGCGACGGGCGAGGTCTGCCTCAACGTTGTTCGTCGGCTCCACAACCGGCAGGGAACCAGGATGCGAGTAACCCTCCGAACGCGCGGTGGCGATATCCACCTGATGACCATCCAGGCTGACCTTGGCAGTCGCGAAACGCTCATGGGAGACGACCTCGGCGCCAAGCCGCGAGGCAAGGTCATCGGCGTTGCCGACGACAACGAGATCGAGGTCGGATCGCCCGCGGCCAAGCAGCAGATCGCGCACGGCACCGCCGACCAGGAAGACGGGCTGCTCGGCAGCTTCGCGCACAGCGGACAGCTCCGGGTAAACGCGATCGAGCGCCTCGCTGAACTTCCCAATCGGCTCTTCGGCGGTCGGCATCGTCAGTTCTAGAGGCGGACCGGGATACCGTCAGCCGCGAGCTGCTCCTTCGCCTCTCGCACGCGGTACTCGCCGTAGTGGAAGATCGACGCGCAGAGCACCGCGTCGGCACCACCGTCGGCGATCGCCTCGCTGAGGTGCTCGAGGTTGCCCGCTCCGCCCGAGGCGATCACCGGGACCGAGACCGCGTCGGCGACCGCCCGGGTCAGCTCGATGTCGTAGCCGTCATTGGTGCCGTCGCGATCCATGCTGGTCAGCAGCACCTCGCCGGCTCCGAGCTCGACGGCCTCCCGAGCCCAGCTGACCGCGTCACGTCCCTCGACCCTCTTGCGGCCTCCGTTGACGTAGACGCCCCAGCCATCGTCCTCCCGCTTGGCGTCGATCGCGATGACCACGCACTGGGCGCCGAAATGGTCGGCCAGCTCCGTCAGAAGCTCAGGCCGTGCGAGCGCCGACGAATTGACGGAAACCTTGTCGGCACCGGCGTCCAGGACGGCCTGCGCATCCTCGACCGAGCGGATCCCGCCGCCGATCGTGAAAGGGATGAAGACGTTGTCGGCCGTGCGCCGCGCCAGCTCGACGATCGTCTCGCGCTTTTCATGCGAAGCGGTGATGTCGAGGAACACAAGCTCGTCCGCACCCTCGGCGTCATAGCGCTCGGCCAGCTCAACCGGATCGCCGGCATCGCGCAAGCCGACGAAGTTCGTCCCCTTGACGACACGCCCGGCATCGACGTCCAAACATGGAATGACGCGCTTCAAAACCATCCCCACACCCTAAAGCGGGGTGACTTCGTGTTTCTTCGCGCTATACGCGACTAAACACGAAGTCAGCGCCCGAGGGCCGTAATCGCCTCGGCGACCGTGAAGCGCCGCTCGTAAAGGGCTCGGCCGACGATCGCGCCCTCGATGTTCAGGGCGGCATCCCGAGCTATGGCTTCGAGATGTGTGAGGTCGCCGACTCCGCCTGAGGCAATGACCTGAGCTTCAGTTGCCGCTGCGATCTGGTTTAGCTCATCCAGCGCCGGGCCCTCCATGGTGCCGTCTACCTCAATCGCGGTGCAGAGGAACCTCGCCACGCCGCGGGAGCTGAGCTCGGCGACGGCCTCGACCACCCCCTGCTCACCTGCTTCTGTCCATCCCGCCAGAGCCACCGTGCCGTCGCGGGCGTCGACTGAGACGACCACGCGATCGCCGTGCTTCTCCAGTGCCTCGGCTAGAAACGCGGGGGCGCGCAAGGCAGCCGTTCCGATCACGACTCGCTCGGCCCCCGCGTCAAGGACGGCCGCTACAGAGTCCACATCGCGCAGGCCGCCGCCGACCTGGATTGGGCAATCGACCGTGGCTGCAATCCGCCGAATGGCGTCGAGATTCTGCGGCTCACCCGCCTTCGCCCCATCGAGATCGACTACGTGTAGGTACTCGGCCCCTTCCTCGGCCCAGCGCCTGGCGGCGTCGGCCGGATCGGCGTCGTAGATCGTCTCGCGCGCGTAGTCGCCCTGCAGGAGCCGCACGGCCTGGCCGCCGCGGATGTCGATCGCGGGGTAGAGAATCACGCGGGGACCGCCTGGCGAGGGGTCACGCTGGGACGGAGGCGCAGATTCCAGCGAAGTTGGAGAGCAATCGCAGACCGGCGCTGCTCGACTTCTCGGGGTGGAACTGGACGCCGAAGACGTTGTCGCGCTCGGCTGCACAGGCGAAGCGGGCGCCGTAGGCGGCGCTGCCGAGCAGGTCGTCAGGGCCCGGCTGGGGCGCGAAGGAGTGGACGAGGTAGAAGGGTGTCTCGGAGTCGATCCCCTCGGCGAGCCGCGACTGCTTCTCCCAGCGCACCGGCGACCACCCGATGTGGGGGATCTTGAGGCCGGGCGCGTCGAGGACGTCGACCTGGCCCGGCAGCAGGCCGAGGCCCTCGGCCCCACCCAACTCGGTGGTCGAGTCGAAGAGCAGCTGCAGGCCGAGGCAGATGCCGAGAATCGGCAGGCCGGCATCGCGCTGCTCAACGATCAGCTCGTCGAGACCAAGCTCGCGCACTCCCTCCATCGCCCGCGGGAAAGCGCCGACGCCGGGCAGGATCAAGCCATCGGCAGCGCGGATCGTCGCCGCGTCGTTGGCGATCGTCGCGGTCGCGCCGACGTGCTCGAGCGCCTTCTCGACCGAGCGCAGGTTGCCCATGCCGTAGTCGAGGATGCAGATGCGCGTCATCACTCGCTCAGTGTCCCCTTGGTCGAGGGCACGCCGCTCTCCTCGGGATCGACCGAGACGGCGACGCGCAGGGCACGGGCAAAGGCCTTGAAGCAGGCCTCGATCATGTGGTGGGCGTTGGTGCCGTAACGAACCGAGACGTGCAGGGTGAGCTTGGCGCTGTTGGCGACGGCGCGGAAGAACTCCTCGGCCAGCTCGGTGTCGAAGCCGGCGATCGAGGTCGTCGGCAGATCGGCGTCGAAGACACAGAGCGGCCGGCCGGAGATATCGATCGCGCACTCGGCCAGCGACTCGTCCATCGGCACCACGGCCGAGCCGTAGCGACGAATGCCCACCCGATCTCCAAGCGCCTCGTCGAGCGCCTGGCCGAGCACGATGCCGACGTCCTCGACGGTGTGGTGGGCACCGGTCTCGAGATCGCCATTGGCCTCCACCTGCAAGCCGAGCTTGCCGTGACGGGCAAGCAGGTCGAGCATGTGGTCGAGGAAACCGACGCCGGTGGCCGCGCTCGCCTCTCCCCCGTCGAGGTCGAGTGAAAGCCGGATCTGCGTCTCGGCGGTGCTGCGCTCTCTGCTTGCTGTGCGGCTCATGATTCGCCCCTAATCATCGCGGACTCACCATGGACCGGGAATCCCTCGGCCCGGGCGAGGGCATCGACGTGTGGGGCCAGCTTCGACGCGGCCTCGGCCGAGACCGCCACGGTGGCGATCTTGCGGCGGAAGGTTCCGGGACCAAGGGGGCCGGAAAAGCGGCCCGCCCCTGTCGTCGGAAGCACGTGGTTGGAGCCGGCGGCGTAATCACCAAATGCCGTCGCGCCATACGCGCCTACGAAAACGCAGCCCGCGGTGCGCACCTTGGTCGCCTGCTGAGCCGCTCCCTCGACCAGCAGCTCCAAGTGCTCCGGGGCGAAGACGTTGGCCAGCTCGACGGCAGCCTCCACCGTGGGAACCCGAATCAGGGCCAGCGGCGCCTCCGGCACGCCTCGATCTGCGGCTGCGCGGAGGGTCGCCCCTTTCACCGCTGCCAACGCGACATCGTCGACCGCGGCGATCACCAGCGGACTATTAGCGCCGTGCTCTGCTTGGGCGCAGAGATCCAACGCAGCCCATTCGGCGTTGACACTGGCATCGACGACGACCATCAGCTCAGAGGGTCCGGCGTAGGAATCGATCCCGACGAAGCCGTTGACAATGCGCTTTGCCTCCTGAACCCAGGTGTTGCCGGGACCGGCGATCACGTTGACCGCTTCGATTGTCTCGGTGCCGAATCCAAGCGCCGCTATCCCGTGGGCGCCCCCCATCGCGTAGATCTCCTCGATGCCACAGAACGCCGCCGCCGCCAGGACGAGGGGGTGCACATCCCCGTCGGGACCGGGTGGAGAAGCGAGCGCGATCCGTTCCACGCCGGCAACCTGGGCGGGAAGCGCGCACATCAGGACGCTCGAAGGGTAGGCAGCACGCCCACCCGGCGCGTAGACGCCGACGGCGCCGACCGGGACCTCTCGGATGCGCACCGTCTGGCCCTGAGGCAGCTCGACGATCCGATGCTTCGTGTCGACTTGGGCCTTGGCAACAGAGCGGATGTTGTCTGCCGAGACCTCCATCGCCTCCCTCCTCGCGGAACCGAGCTCGGCGAGCGCTCTGTATGCCTCACCGGGGTCGACCCGGAGCGATTCCTGAACGCAATCGACGGCATCGAATTGGCTCGACAGCCGCAGAACGGCGCTATCGCCCTCACTCTGAACCTGATTGAGGATCGGCAGCACGTCAGCACTCTCGATCGACTCGCCGGTCCATTCGCGCATCGCCTTCCCGGTGCTTCGAGCACCTTCCCAGTCGAATTCCTTCAGATTCACTTCGCCACCCCCTCCCGCAGCTTCGCCGTCAGCTCATCGACCTCGGCGGCCCGCAGCTTGTGCGCAACCCGATTGGCGACGAACCTCGCCGTGCACTCGACGATCTCCTCGCGGACCTCGAGGTCGTTCTCCTTCAGGGTGCGGCCGGTGGCGACCAGGTCGACTATGCCGTCGGCGAGGCCGATCAGCGGTGCCAGCTCGATCGAGCCCTTGACCTCGATCACCTCGACCTGGCGGCCGGTCGCCTCGAAGTGGCGCTCGGCCGTGCGCGGATACTTGGTCGCGATCCGCATCATGCCCAGGCGGCGCTGTGACTCGCCGAGGCTCTCGTCGCCCACGCGGCCGGCGAGGACCATGCGGCAGCGCCCGAAGCCGAGGTCAAGCAGCTCGTAGACGACGCGGTCGGACTGCTCGAGCAGGACGTCCTTGCCGGTGATGCCGACGTCGGCGGCGCCGGCCTCGACGTAGGTGGGCACGTCCGAGGGGCGCATCGTCACCAGGGTGATCCCCTCGGTCTCGAAGATCAGCGAGCGCGACTCGCCGCGCACCTCGCTGGTGTCGATCCCGATCGCGTCGAGGGCGTCGAGCGTTTCGCCGAGCAGGGCGCCGCGCGGCACCGCCAGCTTCAGCGGCCCGTCGGCCTTGGCGTGTCCCATACCGGCGACCTCGACGCTCACGAGCCCTCACCCCCACGCGGCTCCTCCTCCATTTGGGCGACGTGGACCCGCTCCAGGTAGAGCGCGAAGCCCGCCGCCGGGAGGTCGACGCCGAAGCGCTTGAGCAGCTCGTCGTAGCGACCGCCACCGCCCAGCACGTGGCCGAGCGCCGGGTCGTAGACCTCGAGGATGGCGCCGCTGTAGTAGCCGAGGTCGCGCAGCAGGCCGAGGTCGATCTGCACGCGCTCGGCGACCCCGCGAGCCTCGAGCGCCTCGAAGGTCTCGCCGATCCGAGCCGTGGCCCGTTCGACCGCGGCGCCGCCCAGCGAACGTGCCTCCTCGAGCACCTCTTTGCCGCCGCGCAGCTGCGATAGCGCCATGCAGGTGGATACCTGCTCGTCGCTGACGCCGTCCAGCTCTGACAGCTCCACCTCGAGACCGACGAGATCGTGGGCAGCGAGACGAGCGAGAAGCGCGTCGCGCGCCTCTCCGTCGATGCCGAACTCGGCCAAGAGCTGACGGTAGAGGTCGGCGTCGCCGAGGCCGATCACCGCGCGCTTGAGCGACGCGGCATCAAGCGTCGCCTCCAGCACCTCGACCACCTCGGCGGTCCCGTCCGGCGCCGGGGCGCCGATCAGCTCGACGCCGGCCTGGGCGAACTCGCGCATCTGGCCGCGTTGAGGGCGAACAGCTCGGAAGGCATTGGCCAGGTAGCAGAGCCGCAGCGGCGGCTCTGTGTCGGCATAGCGGCTGGCGACGAGGCGGGCGATCGGCACGGTCATGTCGGAGCGCAGGGCGAGCAGGTCGCCACGCTCGTCGAAGAAGCGGTAGGCGCTGGCGGCCGTGCGGCCGTCGCCGCGCGCCAGCACCTCGTCGTACTCGATCGCCGGCGTCGAAACCTCGCCGTAGCCACGGCTCTCGAAGACCTCGATCATCGCCAGGTGCAGGCGGCGCAGCTCGCGCATCTCGTCGGGCAGCACGTCCCGGGTGCCTGGGGGAATGGGATGGATCATCCGCCGGACCTTACGAGAGCGGTCGCGAAAGCCCTGCTAGGCAGGGACCTCTGACGACACCCGTTCAATCTGGGCGCCGAGCCCGCGCAGGCGCTCGTCGATCTGCTCGTAGCCGCGGTCGATCTGGCGGATGTTGCCGATCTCCGACGTGCCGTCGGCCGCCAGGGCGGCGATGAGCATCGCCATCCCGGCGCGGATGTCAGGGCTCTCGACGCGTTCGCCGTGAAGCCGGCTCGGACCGCTGACGATCGCCCTGTGGGGATCGCACAACGTGATCCGAGCGCCCATCGCGACGAGCTTGTCGACGAAGAAGAGACGGTTCTCGAACATCTTCTCGAAGATCAGGATCTCGCCGTCGGCCTGGGTGGCAAGGGCCAACGCGATCGAGGTGAGGTCGGCCGGGAAGGCCGGCCAGGGCCCGTCCTCGATCTTCGGGATCGCGTCGCCGAGGTCGGCCTGAATGCGCAGCTGCTGCTCCGGCGGCACGATCACGTCGTTGCCCTCGATCTCGGAGCGCAGGCCGAGGCGACGGAACTGGCGCCGCACCATCAAGAGGTCGGCCGGGTCGGCGTCGCGGATGCGCAGCTCGCCGCCGGTGGCGGCGGCGAGGGCCATGAAGCTGCCGACCTCGATGTGGTCGGCGCAGATCGTGTGCTCGGCGCCACCGAGGCGGTCGCGACCGTGGACGGTCATCACGTTGGAGCCGATCCCGTCGACCTGGGCGCCCATCGCGCTCAGCAGCCTGGCGAGGTCCTGCACGTGCGGCTCGCTAGCGGCGTTGGAGATCGTCGTCGGCCCCTCGGTCAGTGCCGCCGCCATCAAGGCGTTCTCGGTTCCCATCACGGAGGGCTCGTCCATGAAGATGTGACAGGGGCAGAGGCCGGAGGCCGGCGCCGAGAGCTCGATCCAGCGATCGCCGTCGACCTTGGCGCCGAGGTCCTTGAAGGCGTCGAGGTGGGCATCGAGGCGGCGGCGGCCGATGAAGTCGCCACCGGGCGGCGGCATCCTCGCCTCGCCGAAACGGGCCAGCAGCGGCCCGGCGAGCAGGAAGGAGGCGCGGATCTGCTTGGAGAGCTCCTCGTCGACCGAAACCTCGGAAACCCCGGCGGCACAGAGCCTGACGCTGTTGTCGGCCACCCACTCGGCATCGACGCCGAGCCGCTCGAGCAGCGCGATCTGCGCTTCGGTGTCGCGGATCCGCGGCACGCGGTGGAGCAGCAGCTCCTCCTCACTGAGCAGGCAGGCGGCGAGGATCGGCAGCGCCGCGTTCTTGTTGCCGGCGACGGTCAGCTCGCCCGAGAGCGGTGCGCCGCCTTGGATGACGAATTTCTCCATGGTTTCCGGCTAGGGTAACGACCGGCATGCGGAGAGGCTG
>Ga0164241_10001183_pt1 | contig 34613 bp, 31 predicted proteins | sample OricomyardsoilBY_FD_108780 | JGI IMG/M metagenome (GOLD analysis project Ga0164241, IMG submission 108780) | Backyard soil microbial communities from Emeryville, California, USA - Original compost - Back yard soil (BY) | ecosystem: Environmental > Terrestrial > Soil > Unclassified | place: USA... | reverse complement strand
TGGTCTGAAAGCTGAAGTTTTTGAGGGTTGATGTGCGAATACTGAGGAGTGTCTAAGCCGACGGGCTTAGTACCACTTCCACCCAGCACCAACGGTTGCGGCTACGGCGATGAGCGTGGCAACACTTGCGGAAACACGAACGGCCTTGTTGCTTGAAACTACGGTCCACTTGTCCATGGTGGTCTCTCTTTCAGTCGCGACGACACCCGCGGCTCCAGCCGCCACTGTTGAGAGGCCAGGGGCTGAGGGGCGCTGGCTCTCGCAGGTGTTTCTATCGTCGATGTTGTAGGCCAGCGGGATGCTGACCTGAACCCATCATCCCGCCCCCGCCGCCTGGACGCCATAGGTACTTTGTCCGCGAGTGTCGCGAATGCCGCGACCGGGCCTTTTGGACACCGGATAGGCTTCAGACCATGAGCGCAGCAGGACTCACGCAAGCCCAAGAAATCATGCGAGCGGCGGGGGTCAACCAGCCCGCGATCGACGTCTTCACTCACTATTACGGCGAGCTCGAAGCGGGTGCCACGGGACTCATTCTTGAGGACTCGATCGACCCTCTGGTGAGCCCGGACGCCTTGGCTGGGATCGACGTGTCCGATGACCTCGCAAGCGAAGCGTTCTCCAAGACCGCGATCATCAAGCTCAACGGTGGGCTGGGCACGTCCATGGGCATGGATCGCGCCAAGTCGCTCCTGCCAGTCCGCGACGGCAAGTCCTTCCTCGACCTCATCGTTCAGCAGGTGCTTCACGCTCGCGCAACCACCGGTGCCCGTGTGCCGCTGCTACTGATGAACTCGTTCCGCACGCGGGACGACTCGCTTGCGGCCCTCGCGAAATACTCGGACCTTGCCGTGGGCAACCTGCCGCTCGACTTCTTGCAAAACGCTGAACCCAAGGTCAGGGTTGACGACCTCACTCCAGTGAGCTGGCCCGCGGACCGCACCCTCGAGTGGTGCCCTCCCGGACACGGAGACATCTACACGGCAATCCTCGCCTCGGGGGTCCTCGAGCAGTTGCTTGACGAGGGCTTCCGCTACGCCTCCGCCTCGAACTCCGACAACCTTGGCGCCGTGCCAAGCCCGCGTATCGCCGGCTGGTTTGCAGCGTCGGGCGCGCCGTATGCCGCGGAACTGTGCCCCCGAACCGTCGCCGACAAGAAGGGCGGCCACCTCGCGATCCGCAAGGCCGACGGCCGCCTCATCCTTCGTGACACGGCCCAGACCGCGCCCAAAGAAATGGACTTCTTCACCGACGAGTTCCGTCACCCGTTCTTCCACACCAACAACCTCTGGTTTGACCTTGAGAAGCTGCACGCCGCGCTTACGGAACGTGGAGCTGTGCTTGGGTTGCCGCTGATCCGCAACGTCAAGACGGTGGATCCGACGGACCCTTCAAGCCCCGAGGTCTACCAGATCGAGACCGCCATGGGTGCTGCTATCGAGGTGTTCGAGGGCGCCACGGCCATCGTCGTTGGGCGCGACCGGTTCCTGCCGGTCAAGACCACAAACGACCTGTTGTTGCTGCGCTCGGACGCCTACGAACTGGCCGAGGACAGCGCGCTTCGCCTCGCGGTTCCCGCTGCGCCGCTCGTCGATCTTGACTCCAAGCATTACAAGACCATGCAGGCCTTTGAGGCGCGATTCCCGTTCGAAGCGCCGTCGCTCGTGGGCGCACAGTCGCTCACGGTCGAGGGCGATTGGACGTTTGGGGCCGACGTTGTGGTCACCGGGGCAGTAAAGCTGGCCGACGCTGGCGAACCCTCGTTGGTACCCGACGGCACGCACCTAGGCGAGTAAGCGTCGGGCGGTCTCCGCGGCTAACCGGACCCGCTGCACGCGCCCTGCCCACGCGCCCTGCCAAACAAACCTTGTGGGTGCTGAGTGTCGCGAAACGACGGTTTGGCGACACTCAGCACCCACAAACCAGCGGAATGGTGGATCCCGTACCCAAAACACGCGAAACGGGTACGGGATCCACCATTCGGTGGGGTGACGTGTGCGAGGCGGCGGGGCGACGGGGGGCGCACGGGGTGACGCTGCCGCCGCGCGGGCAGGGTGTGACGCCGGCGGCGCGCGGGCACGGGGTGACGTTGCCGCCGCGCGGGCAGGGTGTGACGCCAGCCCCGGCGCGCCTTCTGCGGAAGTCTTTCCGGGGCGCTTAGCGTTGCCTTAGCGGCTTGAGGGATCTCAGATCACCTCGCTGCGGGCAAGGCGAAGGCCCCCCGGAATAGGAGTCCGGGGGGCCTTGCCATGACCTCGAGTTCTCGCCCACGTCCGGAATGAACCGGAAGAAGCGACGGCCGCGATTGACGATGCGGCTTCACCCCCGTAGGAGTGACCTCTTGGCCGACGCTCCGGGCCGTAAGTCCCTGTGCCGTCACCCACAGTTCTCAGCTACTTCCCTTGCGGGGAGAAGCCTCGAAGCGGACCGACGTTGTCCGAAGCGTCCGATTGATCCATTCACCGTGCCCTCGTGTGGAGAGCCAGCGCCCCGGTCAGGATCCGGCCGTGGCCCCAAAGGGCCCCGGTCGATCCCGCTCGGTTCGGCTGCTGATAGTCCGCCGGGCGTAAGCCCGCCAGCTTCCCAGCGACCGGTCCGCCATCTGCGTTGAACCTTGCGGTTCGCAGCATCCGGCCTCCCGAAGGAAGACTCGTGAACCGCAATCCCAAAGGGATCCGTTCCGTGGCCTTCCTGCGCCGAACCACCCGAGTGCCGAGTGCCTGGTTTCCCAGACACCCCCGGCCCGCACCATGCCGCGGTCTCCCGCAACCGGTACAACTCACGGATCCCGGTAAACCGGGCCCCGCGAGCCTCGCGTGGGCTGTTGGTCACCTTCCTAGGTGGCGACCAGAGAATCGAGGCCCGTTGGCAGGTCTTGCGACCCGCCGCCGGAACCTTCCGTCTGCTGGTCAAGCGACCGACTTCACGAGCCTCCGTCCGCCGGTCTTGCGACCCGCCTTCAGAGACCCCATCCGTCAATCTCGTTACCCGCTTCAAGAACCTCGTTCCGCAAATCTTGCGACTCGCTTCCGGAGGCCCCATCCGTCGGTCTCGCGACCTGCTTCTGGAGCTTCCCTCGCTCCCCGGCCCGGGGGCCAGGAACCGCTGGAAACCTTCACCGGCCGGCCCTAAGGCCTTCCGGATCCGGCGCCATCCCCGGTTGCCTTGCGGCATCCGGATCAGACTTTCCGATCCTCATCGATTGGTGAATGTCCCTCTCGATGTGGATAGGTCTACTCGCGTCCCAATCGCGCCGCAAGGCGAAATGGGGGCCTTTTTTTATCCACGGGTTCCTCACATGGATATCCACCGCGTTCACGCGGAATTCTCAAGAAGTTCACAAGGCTGTGGACAAAATTTGTGGATTACTCGACTTGCGAAGTGACATCCGTCACCAGCTCAAAGACCCTTGCCGCGATCGTCCTCTGCGACCTTCGCGAGCATCTCGTTGTAGGCATTGAGGTCCGCATCGTGGTCGCGTTCTGCCTTGCGATCCGAGCGCACCGTCTCCCGAGCGTCGGCCTGTCGCCAGGCAGTGACGACGAGGATCGCCAACAGCACCACAGGCAGCTCACCCATGCCCCATGCCAACTGGCCGCCATACTGCTGATCGGTAATAGCGTCGGGCCCCCAATCGCGACCCATGAGGCCAAACCAGGTGGGAGCGAGCAGCACTTGCGAGCTGGTGAGCACCACCCCAAAGAAGGCGTGCGCTGCCATGGTCGCGAACAGCAACACGATGCGCATGGGGTAGCGGGGGCGGGTGGGGCCGGGGTCGATGCCGATCAGCGCGTTTACGAACAGGTAGCCGACGATCGCGAAGTGGAACAGCATCCACAGATGGCCGGCGTGGTTGCGGAGCGTGAACTCGAATACGGGCGAGTAGTAGAAGGCGATGAGCACGGCGGCAAAGCTGGTGGCGGCGACTACGGGGTGCGAGACGAACATCATGAAGCGTGATTCGACGAGGCCGCGCAGCCATTCGCGAGGGCCGCGAGACCCGTCCTTGTGCGCGGGGAGCGCGCGCAGGGCGAGCGTGACAGGAGCCGCGAGCGCAAGGAATATGGGCGCAACCGTCACCAGCACCATGTGTTCAACCATGTGGCCGCTGAAGATCGTCATGCCGTAGATGGACGGAGCGCCCTGGCTGACCCACAGCAGCACCGCGATGCCGAGCACCCACAGCACCACTCGATACACGGGCCACGCATCGCCGCGGCGGCGCAAGCGCACCGCCCAGCGCACGTACACGGCAAGCGCGGCGATGAACACGAACGCGGCGATGATCTCGAGGCGCCACAGCGCAATCCAGTTCCAGGCCGACGTCTGGGGCGGCAAGGCGTAGCCCGTCAGGTAGTACGCGGGGCTGGGGTCGGCGACGGGGATGGCTCGCACCGGCGGCTGCACGGTAGACAGCACTCCCGCGATGGTCATGATGGCAACCAGGGCAACGACGTCAACGGCGAGGACGCGCCAGAACCTGGCTGCAACGTCGGCCTCGCTGAGGCGCGGCAGGGAACGCGCCCTGTGCCAGACAGCGAGCGCAATGGCCCCCGCCATGAGCACGATCTTCGCGGTGAGCAGCGCTCCGTAGGTGGTGGTCACGAGATCCGCGACGGAGTCCAGGCGCAACCAGGCGTTCGCGGCACCGGAGACGGTGACGAGGATTGCTCCCCAGATCGCGACCTTGGAGGCGCGCGTGACGGCGTCCTTGGCCCCGCGGCCAAGTGGTCCGCGCAAGGTCGCGAGGACCGCGATCACGCCAACCCACAGGGCCGCGCCGGCAATGTGCAGGGCCATCGAACTGGTCGCAAGGTGATGGTCCGTGGAGCCCGCTGCGTGGCCGGTCTGCGATTGCCAGCCAATCGCCCACGCAACCGGGATCAGCGACCATCCGGCGAGCAATGGGCCACGTACCAGGGCCAACATCACGGACGCGACGAGGGCGCCAATGAGCACTTGGCGATGCGCCTGGAGCAGCTCGACCGAGTTTGAGTAGTTCCACCACTCCTCGAGGAAGCGGTTGAAGTCAACGCCAGAGTCGCGAATGACTGCGTAACTCGCAAGGCTGTAAACGAGCGCCGTCGCCACCCACACTATTGACGACACCCGGCCAACGAGGCCCGCTCGCTCGGCGGCGCGACTGCCCGCGGGCAATACGCACGCGATGAGCACTAGAGCGCCGAGCGTTCCCGCGAGTGCCAGGTCACGAAGGGAGCCAGACACGGCAACGAGCGTGTCTGCGGTCATGCGAAAAGCGTACGCGGGCGGGGAGGGCTCACCCCACGTTGTCACCCAACCCGCTACGCAACTCTGTCCACCCACTCGCCGTGATGATGCCCGACGCCCACGGCGGGGGCGTCGGCAAAGGCAAGGGCGGTGGTGATCACCGAGTGAGTAAAGCCGGCTCGCGGCTCAAAGGCGACGCGCGCGAGCGGTCGCTCGCGCGAGAGACCAGCCACGACGTTGTCCAGTTCGCGGTGCCACGGTGCGCTCATTTGATACAGAGCGACCGTGTGGAACAGGAGTACCGGGCCCGGCGGCAGGGAGGCGATGACGCGCGGGAGCTCGGTGAGCGCATCACCGGCAACGAGCGTGACCGGGGTTGCCCGGCGGACAGCGATGGCGGTGCGGAAGCGGGCCAAGCGCTCGGTGTGCTCGGGCCAGACAAGCGCCTCAAGCCACGCGCGCTGGTCTTCGTCGTCGATGTCCACTGGAGCGAGGTCCAGGCCCGTTCGCGTGGCAAAGGTGGGAACCGTGCCCGGGACGGCGAAGCCGCCCCGGTTCTCGCACGTGAAGACGAGTTCGCCGCCTGCCGAGCCCGCTCCGTTCCCTGCCGCGCGGATCACCCCGTCCCCGTAGTCATACGCGTACCGATCCAGGCACGTGACGAGCCCCGCGGACGCGCCAATCTCCACGGCGTGCACCGGCCCGCCGCCCAACTCAGCCACCGCCTGGGCAACGAAGGGAAGGATGACTGCACAGCGTCGGGCCTCATTGGTTTGGGTGCGGCGAGTGCAACCGATCTCCACGATGCGCTGCTCGTTCGCGAGCACAAACTCGCGGAACTCCGCATAGGAGATGTCAGACAACGGCCCGCCGCGCAGCAGCTGCACGGCGCCAAAGAGCAGGTTCATGGGCGGCACGTTGTCGATGCGAGCGACGACGTCGAGCATCGTAGGGTCCTCGGCGATCGCGCCGGCGAGCCGCAAGTACAGCGGCGAGTCCGTCGCCGCGCGCATCCACGCACGGATCTCCGCGGCAACGCCTTCGCGGGTTGCCCTGTCCGCGTTCGAATGCGCCCAGCCGGTCATGGTGTGACTCTAGGGCGCGTCGGTGGCCGGGCCTAGGGTTGCGCTCATGGCAACTGGCACCCCCGTGACACTGTCCGACGCTGACGTGCGGAGCGCGCGGTTGCGTTCGCTTCTGCTTGCCGAGGGCGGGCAACGATCCGTGCTTGAGGTTGCCGAATGGTTTGGGGCGATGCAGGCGCAAGACCTCGCGAGCGGATCGTGGTCGTTTGGGGTGCGCTGCGCGGGCCTGACCGAGGCTGACGTGCAGGCGGCGCAAGAGCGGCGCGAAGTGCTGCGGACCTGGCCGATGCGCGGGACCGTGCACTTTGTGCCCGCGCAAGACGCCGCGTGGATGGTGGCGCTGATGTCCAAGAAGCCACTGGCGGGCGGCGCCGCGCGGCGCGAGTACTTGGGCATCACCGTGGAGCTCGTTGACCGCGCTGTTGCCGCGCTCTCCGTTGCCCTCACGGGAGGCACGGTGCTCACGCGCGATGAGTGCGTCGCGGTGCTGCAGTCGGCTGGGATCCCCACCGCCGGGCAAGTGAGCTACCACCTGCTTTGGTATGGATCGCAGCTCGGCGTGCTGTGCCAGGGACCGCAGCGGGGCAAAGAGCACACCTTTACCCTGCTCGCCGAGTGGGTACCGTCGCCTGTGACTCCGCCGCGCGAAGAAGGCCTCGCGATCATGGCGCTGCGGTACTTCCGCTCGCACGGGCCCGCGACGGAAAAGGACTTTGCGCGGTGGACCGGGCTGGGGCTTCGCGAGTGCCGCGAGGGGATCGCGGGGGTGGGCGACGACCTGGTGCGTGTTGAGACCTCTGCGGGGCCAATGGTTTCAGCGGCCGCCGTTCTTGACTCGTCAGAATCCGTAAGGACCCACGTGGTCCTCCCCGGCTTTGACGAATTCATGCTGGGATACGGCGACCGTTCACTGCTCTTGGACCCCGCTCACTTCCAAGCCGTCGTCCCTGGTAACAACGGGGTCTTTCAGTCGACGCTGGTCCGCGATGGTCGAGTCGTTGGCATCTGGAAGCGTGCGCTCAAGGCAAAGACGGCCGACATCGCGGTGACAACGTTGACGAAGCTCACGGCCAAGGATCGCACGGCATTTCAGCGCGAGTTTGGCGCTTACGGAATGTTCGTGGGCCGCGAGCCGCGGGTGACCTGGGGATAGACTGGTGTTGCGTGTTGCGCACCACGCTACACTCGTGAGATGATCAAGTCCTTCCGACACAAGGGCTTACAGGCGCTGTTCGAATCAGGAAGCGTGGTTGGCATCCGGCCCGACCATGCGGGCCGACTCCGGATGCAGTTGGCCGCGCTGGACACGGCTCAGGTAATTGAGGACATGGACATTCCGGGGTTTCGCCTCCACGGCCTCAAGGGAAGCAAGGCGGGACGGTGGTCGATTGGGGTCAACGGCAACTGGCGGGTCACGTTTGAGTTCCGAGAAGGGAACGCTTATGTCTTGGACTACGAGGACTACCACTGATGGCTGACGCAACGCTCATGCACAACCCTCCACACCCGGGCGAGTTTATTGCCGAGGTCTATCTCGCGCCGCACGGAGTGAGCGGCAGGGATCTCGCGCGCCAACTCGACGTGGCGCCATCAACGTTGAGCCGTGTCCTCGCTGGCTCGAGTCGCGTCACCCCAGAGATGGCGTTGAGGTTGTCGAAGGCACTCGGGCGCAGCGCAGAAAGTTGGCTCGCGATGCAGGACGCACACGATCTGTGGGTAGCACGTCGCACGCTCGACCTAGCGGCCGTCACTCGCGTGGACTTCGAGTGGTCGGCTTAACCCCAGACGAGGCCGTGCGCGGGATCGTTCATGACTCGGGCGGTGTCCGCAAGGACTCGTGACCCGAGTTCACCATCAACAAGTCGGTGATCAAACGACAGCGCGAGCTGCGTCACCCAGCGAATCTGGATCTCGCCCTCGTGGACCCACGGCTGCTGGCGGATCGCGCCAAAGGCAAGAATCGCAGCTTCGCCAGGGTTGAGGATCGGGGTTCCCGTGTCGATGCCCAGGGCGCCAACATTGGTGATCGTGATGGTGCCGTCAGACATCGCGGCGGGCGTTGTGCGCCCGGCGCGGCCCTCCGCCGTCAGTTCTTGAATGCGAGTCGCGAGCGCGTGAAGCGGCAGGCGGTGAGCGTCCTTGATGTTCGGCACCACGAGCCCGCGGGGCGTGGAAACAGCGATGCCAAGGTTCACGTAGTGCTTGTAGACGATCTCCTGGGTGGCCTCGTCCCACGAGGCATTGATCTCTGGGTGGCGGCGAGTCGCGAGTAGCAAGGCCTTCGCAACGATGAGCAGCGGCGTAACGCGCACGTCCGCGAACTCGCGATCCGTCTTGAGGTTGGCGACAAGGTCCATAGTCTCGGTGACATCGACGGTCTGGAACACCGTCACGTGCGGAGCGGTGAACGCCGACGCAACCATCGCCTCTGCAGTGCGCTTGCGCACGGACTTCACGGGCACGCGCGTGGAACGGCCATCGGGCGCGACGGTGCCGGCCTCGAGCCACGGCTGGTCATCCGTGGGATAGGTCGCGAGCACCTTCGCTGCGGTGGACTTCGCGTGCTGCTCGACGTCGTCACGGGTGACGATGCCGCCGGGCCCTGAGGGCGTGATGGTCGTGAGGTCGATTCCGAGGTCCGCGGCTAGCTTGCGGACGGGCGGCTTCGCGTGGACGGGGAAGTCGTCGTCCTCACCACCGATTGGCTCCAGTGAGCCGGGCCGACGCTCGCGCCGGGCCGCGTTCCCTGCCTTGACTCCGTACCCAACGAGAACGGCCCCAGAAACAGACTCTTCCGCGGCAGGCGCAGCCGGAGACTCCGCCTCATCGGCGCCCGTGGGTTCGCTTGTTTCGGACCCGTCGGCGGCCGAAGTGTCTGCGAGGTCCTCGCGACCGGAGGCGGAGCCGGAGGGAGCAGACTGGACCGAAGCGGATGCTTCGGCTGCCGGCACGGCCTCAGCCGGCGCAACTTCAGGCGCAACAGCCTCTTCGCCCTCAACCTCAAACCGCACGATCGGCGCGCCAACTTCAACAGTCTCGCCCTCGGAAACAAGAATCTCGGCGATGGTGCCGTCGTACGGACTCGGCAGTTCTACGAGGGACTTTGCGGTCTCGATCTCCACGATCGCCTGGTTCACCTCAACGGTGTCGCCGGCCTTGACGAGCCACGTGATGATGTCCGCCTCGGTCAGGCCTTCACCGGCGTCTGGGAGGTTGAATGTCTCGAACTTGGGCATCCCGGCCTCCTCTAATGCGCGTAGACGCGGTCTACGGCGTCGAGCACCCTGTCGATGTTCGGCAGATAGTCGTGCTCGTACTTAGAGCCAGGGTAGGGCGCATGGAAGCCTCCAACGCGTAGCACTGGCGCACGGAGGTGGAAAAAGGCCTGTTCAGCGACGCGAGACGAGATTTCCGCGCCGGCTCCATAGGTGGTGGGCGCCTCGTGGATCACCACTACCCGGCCGGTCTTCTTCGCGGACTCAACCACAGCGTCGGAGTCAAGCGGGGACAGGGAGCGAAGGTCAATTACCTCCGCGTCAACGCCGTCCTTTGCGGCAACCTCGGCCGCTTGCAGGGCCAGCCGCACCGTGGGGCCGTAAGCGACGAGCGTGACGTCCGCGCCTTCTCGCGCAATCCGCGCCTTGCCCATCTCGAGCGTTCCGGCGACCGGGCCGTCGGGCTGTGAAAGCTGTGCGGCAACGCGTTCTGGCGACACCTCACCCTTGTCCCAGTAGCGCGCCTTGGGTTCAAAGAACAGGACAGGGTCAGGGGACGCGATCGCCTGCTGGATCATGTCGAAGCCGTCTTGGGGCGTGGCCGGCGTGCACACGCGCAGGCCCGGCGTGTGCGCGAACAGCACCTCTGGACTCTCGGAGTGGTGCTCGATCGCGCCAATGCCACCCGCGTAAGGCACGCGCACCACGACGGGCACGTGGATTGCGCCGCCGGAACGAGCGTGCATCTTGGCAAGCGACGTCGTGATCTGGTCGTAGGCGGGGAAGATGAAGCCGTCAAACTGGATCTCGACAACGGGGCGGTAGCCGCGCATCGCGAGGCCGATCGCCGTGCCCACGATGCCGCTCTCCGCGAGCGGCGTGTCCATGACCCGGTCGCCGCCAAAGTCCTTGTGAAGGCCGTCGGTGACACGGAATACGCCACCAAGCGCGCCAATGTCCTCGCCCATGAGCAGCACCTTTGGGTCGCGCTCCATCGCGGCACGCAGGCCCGCGTTGATGGCGCCGGCCAGCGTCAACGTTTCACCCATCAGTGGGCCTCCACGAATGAGCCCTCAAAGCGCTCAAACCAGGCACGTTCCGCCTCAACGGTTGCGTGGGGCGCGGCGTACGCGTTCTCAAAGATCCCGACGCTGGGGCCAGGCTCCCAGGCCCTCACGGTTTCGCGGGTGCGGCGGGCAAGGTCCTTGCCTTCGTTCTCAACCTCGGCAACAAAGTCGTCAGGGAGTTCGTCGATCGCGCGCAGGTGGGTGACGAGCCTCGAGATGGGGTCGCGCTCTGCCCAGTACGCCTCGTCAGCTTTGGAGCGGTAGCGAGTGGGGTCGTCGGAGGTGGTGTGGGCGCCCATTCGGTACGTGAACGCTTCAACAAACACGGGCCCGGCACCGGAACGCGCGTACTGCAACGCCCAGTTGGAGACCGCGTAGGAGGCGAGAACGTCGTTGCCGTCAACACGAATCGACGGCATGCCAACGCCTTTGCCACGCTCCGCGAGCGGAACCTTGCTCTGGCGCGTGGCGGGCTCGGAGATCGCGAACTGGTTGTTCTGGCAGAAGAACACCACAGGCGCGTTGTACACGGTGGAAAACACGAGCGCCTCGTTGACGTCGCCCTGGGCGGTCGCGCCATCGCCGAAGTAGCACATGACGGCCCCGTCGCGTGCAGGATCGCCGCTTGCGACGAGGCCGTCCCGGTCCATACCCATCGCGTAGCCGGTTGCATGGAGGGTGTGGGCACCGATGACAAGCGTGTACAAATGAAAATTGTGCGCGCTTGGCTCCCAGGCCCCGTGCTTGAGGCCTCGGAAGATTTGCAGCATCTCTGGCAGGTCAACGCCGCGCTGGAAGGCGACTCCGTGCTCTCGATAGCTGGGGAAAGCAAAGTCTGGGTCCCGCATTGCGGCGCCAGAGCCGATCTGGGCGGCCTCTTGGCCGAGCGACTGCACCCACAGGCCAAGCTCGCCTTGACGCTGCAAGCTCATCGCCTCGTTGTCGAAGGCGCGCGTGAGCGACATCGCGCGGTAAAAGCCGCGCAGATCCTCAGGGGTGAGCGCGGCGGCATAGGGAGAGAAGAAGTCGTGCTCAACGCGCTCCCCAGTGTGGGTGAGCAAGCGCACGAGTCCATCGTCAGAGAGCGGACCTACAGCGTCCATGGATTCCTCCAGGGAGGGGGTCTTGCCCCCGTATCGGCTAACTTACGCAAGCGTAGGCTACGGAACCGTAGGTTGCAAGAATTGGCGCGCCAACGTGCTCAGAATCACACGTTGAGGCCTCTCACCTGCCCGACGCTGTGGCGGGTTTTAGCCCTACCGCGGGCTTGGCAGGGCGGCGATGAGCGCGTCGTTGTCGTCGCTGGTCCCGATCGTGATGCGAACCCCCTCGCCCGCGAACGGGCGCACAAGGATTGGCGTGGCGAGCGCGCCAAGCGCAGCCACAACGTCTGCCGTTTGATCGCCCGCGGGGATCCACACAAAGTTGCCGTCTGCATCCGGGGCCTCCCACCCGGCCGCGCGAACCGCGGCGAGCACCCGCGCACGCTCGTGAACCGTGACTTCTACGCGCTCGAGCAGTTCGTCGACCGCCTCGAGCGACGCGATCGCCGCCGACTGTGCCACCTCGGTCACCGAGAACGGCGTGACGACCGCCCGCACGGGTGCGAGGAGTTCCGCACGGCCGAGCGCGTAGCCCACCCGCAGGCCAGCGAGACCGTAGGCCTTGGAGAACGTGCGCAAGACAAGCAGGTTTGGGTAAGAGCCGAGCACGTCTGCGCCGCGGACCGCGAGAGGATCGCGCGAGTACTCGCCGTAGGCCTCGTCAAGGACCACGAGCACCGTGGCAGGGACCTGCGCCATGAAGGCGGCGAACTCGTCCGCGTGCACCGCGGGTCCCGTTGGATTGTTGGGCGAACAGACCAGCATTACCTTGGTGCGGTCGGTGATGGCTGCGAGCATCGCGCCAAGGTCGTGCCGAGCGCTGGCGTCGAGCGGCACCCGCACCGCTGTGGCACCCGCAATGGCGGTAAGAATTGGGTACGCCTCAAAGCTGCGCCACGCAAAGACAACCTCGTCGCCAGTGCCCGTGTACGCCTGCAGGATGTGCGCGAGAACCGCCACCGAGCCCGCCCCGGCGACCACGGCGTCGGGCGCTACGCCGGCACGACTTGCAAGTTCCGCGTGGAGCGCGGACGCCGCCATGTCCGGGTAGCGATTCGGTTCGGCCCCCCCGGCCGCGAGCGCCGCGGCGACCGACGGCAACGGGCCGTACGGGCTCTCGTTTGACGAGAGCTTGATGGGCGCCGGACCGTCGGCTCCCCGCGCGCCGGGAACGTAGGCGGGCAGGGCGGCAACCTCTGGTCGGGGGGATGGTGCGGTCATGACCCCAAGCATGACAGGCGTGACAGAATGCCTGCCATGCGCTTTGTGCTCAGATCTGCAATTACCGCGTTCGCGGTGTGGCTTGTGACCCTGCTGCCGTTCGAGGTCGCCGTCATCGGCGGCGAAAGCGAATGGTGGCTGCGCCTGCTCGTGTTCCTTGGCGTTGGCGTGGTGATTGAGGCGCTCAACTCGTTCGTGAGGCCCATCCTCACGTTCCTATCGCTGCCGTTCCTGATCCTCACGCTTGGGCTGTTTTCGCTGATTATCTCTTGGGCGATCCTGTGGCTCGCCGGCTGGGTGACGTCGTGGTGGGACGGCGGAATCGGCATCACCTTGGGCGGATTCTGGGACACGTTCTGGGCCGCGCTCGTACTCGCGATCATCACCGGGATCCTTGGCTTCCTCATCCCTGGTGCCCAGCGCGAGCGCTGAGCCGTCAATGTAGGCACCGCTTCGCGGCCACTACTCGTCCAGCCTCACGGCTTGTACTCCGTGACCACCACGTCCGCGCCAGGTTCAAAGAAGGCTCGCTCGCTCGTGAGCCATGCATCTGTTGAAGGGCTCAGTCCCTCGTCCACCAAGCGCGCCGTCTGCCCGTAGGTGTCGAGGTGGTGCGCCGAGCCGATGTCCTCGCCAGCTCCGGCGAGTGCTGCGAGCTCCGAGTCACGCGCGTCGTGGTGCACAGTGATTCTGGTTGGCGTTTCCTCGTTTCGCTTGCCGTCAAGACCAGGCACGATGTCCCGCGTGCCCTCGAGATGAAGCGCGTTAACCGTGGAGGGAAGGCCAAAGACTCCCGTAGGTGATCCCGCGGTGACGATGGAGCGCACGGTGAAGTTCTTGCGGAAGTCGGCGTTGGCCGCGAGCCCCGTGGCCACCGTGCCACCCAGTGAATGCCCGGTGAGCATCACCGGATCGCCGGGTCCGGCGCCGTCGGCAGCGAGTGCCGCCATCACCACGCGCGCTGCGTCTGGAAGGCGACCGAACCGCAGTTGGCCATCAGCCTCGGCGTCGAACGGGTTCCCATCCCCAAGAAGCCAGTCAGTGGTGCCGGGGATGTAGACCACCCGCCGTGTCACACCGGCGGCGTCCGTCCAACGAGAGATTCGCAAACTGCCATCGCCCTGCTGCTCGGAGTCATACAGCACCCCCATGACGTCCTGGAGGGAACCACTGCCGTGGGCGTCGATGCGCGTGGCAGTGAGTTCACCCTGCCAGGGCTCGCACGCCAGGTGCTCAATGATCCATGCCACAAGAGTGAGCGCCGCCTCGATCGCAATGACTGTGGGGTTCTTCGACACGAACTCGGCGGCATCACGGTCAAGAACTGACGTGGTCGGTGGAGGGCCGTCGGGGAGCACGTCGCCGATCACCCCGCGGTGCCCCGTCGCCGAGAGCAGACCCCCAACTGGCGTGACGACAATCGACGCGGCGCCCGCGACGCGCGCGAGCCAAGCAACGGCACCCACTGTGTCTTGCGCTCGCTGCCTCACCTCGCCAACGAACCCCACCTGATGCCGGGCCGCTCGCTCCGCATCGAGAAACGCGTCTGCGACCGTAGTCAGACGGCGGGAAGTCTCGTCAAGTTCCGCTTCGAGCGCCGGCGCCAGGTTTGCGGCGTGCCGAACTTGGGCGGCAAGCGCCGGATGTTCCGCGCCGCCATCCAGCTCCAGCGCGGCACTCCGCCTCGCGAGCTCCAGATGGGCGAAACCCACATCATCAGCCACCGCGCGCAAAACACCCGCGGCCCACTCGAGGTCTTCCGTTACGGCTCGCTCACCGCCAACGCCTCCCGTTGACCAGATTGGCTCGGTCACAGAATCGCCTCAAGCCGGTCGCGGAACCGCACTAAGTCCTGAATCACTCCATAGAGTTCTTGGCGGTAGCGCGCGGCGAAGACTGACACCCAGTCCACCTCTTGTGCGCGTTGGACCCGGTGGATCGCTCGCTGCACATCGTCGATCGCCCGTACAACTGCAACTCGTGCCGAGGAAACGTCATCCATGCGAGCAAAACTAGGCGCAGCGTCGGGCAGGGGCACCGCGAAAAGGCACTGCCTGTGGACAACCAACCAGGCATGAAAGAATGGGGACGTGACTGACCGGACCCCGCTCGCCAAGATCTCGCCCCCCATCGCGCTTGGCCCGCTCGACGGCCGGTATCGCGCCACCGTCGCGCCCCTTGTTGACCACCTCAGCGAGCCCGCTCTCAACCGCGAGCGCCTGCACGTGGAAGTCGAGTGGTTCATCCACCTGTGCGCCACCAACGCGGTCCCCGGAACGCGTGCACTCACTGCTGGCGAGGTCGCGCTGCTCCGCGCAATCCCCGCGGAATTTGGCGCTGACGGCATCGCAGAGCACGCAGAGATCGAGCGCGAGACCATCCACGACGTCAAGGCGATCGAGTACTACATCAAGCGCCGCATCGACGGCACATCCTTGGAGCCGCTGCGCGAGCTGGTGCACTTCGCGTGCACGTCAGAGGACATCAACAACCTTTCTTACGCGCTGATGGTGAAGGGCGCGGTTACCGACGTGTGGCTGCCCGCGGCCGACGCTCTGGCCACCCAGATCGCCGAGCTCGCCAAAGATTCGGCCGGGGTGCCGATGCTGTCGCGTACGCACGGCCAGACCGCGACGCCAACGACGCTCGGCAAGGAACTCGCGGTGCTTGCGCACCGTCTGCGTCGCCAGCTGACGCGCGTGGAGGCTGCTGAGTACTTGGGCAAGATCAACGGAGCAACCGGCACCTATGGCGCGCACACCGCAGCTGTTCCGGGCACCGATTGGGTGGCGATTTCGAAGACCTTCGTCGAAGGCCTGGGCCTCACGTGGAACCCGCTGACCACACAGATCGAGAGCCACGACTGGCAGGCGGAGCTCTATGCGGACGTCGCTCGTTTTGGCCGCATCCTTCATAACCTCGCCACGGACGTGTGGACCTACATCTCGCTTGGGTACTTTGCGCAGGCCGCAGCACCCGGCTCCATCGGCTCCTCCGCGATGCCCCACAAGATCAACCCGATCCGCTTCGAGAACGCGGAGGCGAACCTCGAGATCTCCGCGGCGCTGCTCGACACCCTGAGCTCCACGCTCGTGACGAGCCGCCTGCAGCGCGACCTCACGGACTCGACGACCCAGCGCAACATCGGCGTCGCGTTTGGCCACTCGCTGCTCGCGATCGACAACGTGCGCCGCGGCCTGGGCACCCTCTCGGTGAACAAGGCCGCACTCGCCGCCGACCTCGACTCCTCATGGGAGGTGCTCGCCGAGCCCATCCAATCCGCGATGCGCGCTGCCGCGATCGCCGGCGTCGAGGGCATGGCCAACCCCTACGAGCGCCTCAAGGACCTCACGCGCGGCCAAGCCATCGACGCCGACGCCATCCGTTCGTTCGTGGGCACCTTGGGCCTGCCCGACGATGTGGCTGAGCGGCTCTCGCACCTCACCCCTGGTACCTACGTGGGTTTGGCGGAGAAACTGGTCGAGGACTACCTCGACTAGTCCCCGACCCCTAGCCCAGCGCCCTATGGGGACATCAGGTCCGGCTTTTCACAATTCCGGCTCCCCATGGGGACCTGAGGGTCGCTTGCCTTGCCGTGGAGGCTGTTGGACAGCTATTCAGGCAGGTAGTGCCATGCGTAGGCGTAGGTGCCATCCTGTCCGAACCCAGCTACGGCATATATCTGCGCGCCCTCGAGGCTCGCTGCTCCGCAGGGCGTGAGTGCATTCAGGTCCCACATGAAGGCCTCTTCCGCCCCGTTCTCGGATGCGCGGTCAACGACCACGCCGGGCGTTTGGCCGTTGGCACCAGGCGTGACAGTGCCAACCACCGCGCCATCGCGCACCGCGACAAAGCTGAAACCAAGCGACGGCATGTCGTAGTTCCGTGCCACGGCGATACTCTCCTCGCTCGCGGGGTCTCTGGTGCTGGTCGCTCCGTGGATCGCTGCCGGGACAAGTGCCGCACGGAAGGCGATCGCGCCGCTGTCGCCCACCTCGGTGGTTGGCGCCTGGTTGCCGTACCACTCGTCGAAGACTGCGTGGATATCGGAGTCGGTCGTTGCCGAACCAAAGATTTGTAGCTCGTCGGACCCGGATTTGTCGGTCGAGAACACGTAACCGCACTGGAAGGGTGACGACCCTGCGGTCGCAGTCGCGGTCGCGCTTGGCGACGGCGTAGCACTCGGCGAGGGCACAACGCTTGCTGTCGGCACCGTGCTTGCGCTCGGCTCGGGCGACTCCGTCACACACGTCACGGGGTCAAGCGCAGAACGGACAATTGCCACCTCAACGGTTGGCATTCGGTAGTCGGTCGTCTGGAAGTCGCCGCTGCGTGGAACACCTGGCGCGAGGGTGATGCGCAACGCGACGGAACGTTCGTCCGATAGACGCACGGCGTACGTACCGTCGGATTCGGGTGACAACTCAGACTCCGTGCCGTTTGCGCGAACCCTGACCTCAAGGCCTTCATCGAGCACGTCGATGGAAGTGGTCTGCCCAGTGGCTTGATCGACCACCGTTATCGCGGGCATGCCGTTAGTGACGACCACCCCGTCACCCTCAACCACGGTAGGCAGGAGCGAACCGGACTCAATGCCAGGCTCGTACGTCAGGACGGTCCACCCAGCCACAGCGTCGGGCGTGCTTGTGGTGCACACAACCGACGGCCCGGAGGCGGCGAAGCCAAATCCAAGTCCACCCCACGGCACATTCGAGGCGCCAACTGCGATCGCTCCCACGGCCACGACGGTTCCGCCGCCCATCGCGGTGGCCGACGCCACGCGCCGGCGCTTCACTCGCCCGATCACCGCACGCCCGTAGTCGTCGGCGAAGTCCTCGCTGGCAAAGTTTTGCCGCTTCGCCTCACCGGCTCCGCGCAGAAGTTCCTGTAGATCGTTCATGTCAGCGCCCTGCCTTCCCTGTGGGGAGAACCGGCACAGCGTCGGCCTCCTGCAATTCCTGTGATTCCGTCCCCAGCTGGACGGCAAGCTTCGCCGACGCGTCCGAGAGGTACCGCTTGACCGTTCCCTCCGCGAGCCCCAACTGCTGCGCCACCTGCGAGATGGTGCAGTCGTCGTAGTAGCGAAGGACAACGCACGTGCGTTCGCGAGGCGATAGGGTCGCGAGCGCACGCTGGACATCGACCTGGGCGTCAATGTCGGGGCTGGCCGCGTCGCGCTCAAAGGAGCGGTCGTGCGTGCGCTCGCGGCTCTTTCGCTTGCGCAGGCCGTCCAGGTAAACGGTGGGAATCGCGCGCCGCACGTAGGCCTCGGCCGCGTTGACGTGCGCAAATTGCCGACGCTTGGAGAAGCTGCGAACCAACGCTTCCTGCAGGACGTCGTGGGCCTCGGTGTCGTCGCCGGTCACGAGGGCCGCGAACGCCAGCAACCGTGGCGCGCGTGCCCTCATCACCTCATCGAGGATCGGCTCCCAATGCGACACCGCTGCCCCTTTCCCGTGTGACTGAGCATCTCACTCAAGACAACGAGAGCTGGGGCACAAACGGTTGGGGGCGGTTTATTCACTCGCCTTCTGGCTCGATTACCTTCCATGCGTAGAGAGGACCGATTTCCTCACCGTCAACGAGGGCCTTGATCCCCGCCGCGACCGCGAAGTTTGCGTTCGCCATTTGAGCCTCGCTCACTCCCTCGCATGGCACGAGGCCATCCTCGGCATTGAGCAGGTAAAGCAGGTTGTCTTCCGTCTCGAGTTCCGCCCAGAATTGTCGGTAACCGTCCTCGGCCACCGGTGAGCCCGTCGCGACCACAACTCCATCGTTGACCGCGACAAATTGCGCGCCGATCACAAAGCCTTCCGGAACTTCATTCCCACCGACGGCCGTGAACCCGTACGCCTGTTCAGCGGGATCCACGAGGTCGGTACCGCCGGACATCTTGGTCAAGTCCCGGTCAAAGCTCATAGCGACCACGGGCACGTCGTCTCCGCTGACGCTGAGCTGCTCTCCTTCGACGAAGTACAGACCACCGGTGATTTCGGCGTTGGCATCAGCAGCAGACATCCACCTGACCGCACCAATCGAGACTTCGTCCTCGCCATGCTCGGGCTCGGCCAACTCCGTACCGCATTGGAACGGCGAATCGCCAGCGAGCACCGGGTCGCCAGAAGGCGTGATCCTTGGCGAGCTGCTCGGCGTCACGGCAGGCGACGCACTCGGCGATGGCACAGTACTTTCGGTTGGCTGCGGTGACTCGGGCGACTCCGTCACACACGTGACAATCGCTGCTTGCGCGGCCGCCGCGCCCTGCTCAACCACGGTGCCCTCATACGTCATCGAAGCGCCATCGAACTTGAACACGGCTGTAGTTCCGTTAGGCAGGTCGACGGACATCCGCCGAACGCCGCGGACGTCGTATTCCTTCACAGTGCCATCGGCAAACGTAAAGAACATAGTGTCGCCTTCGCGGTGCGCGGTAGCGAGCGTCACGTCATCTTGCGCCACCTCCCAGTCCACGTCGCCAACGTTCAGAACGGCGAAGCCGTCTACAGGCGCTGTCTGCACCCTGATCGGAGGATCCACCGTGAGCGGCGATCCGGAGTCCTCCTCCGCAGCCGCGGTGGCGCCGGACGCCGGGAAAGAGAGAATCGCGATTTCTTCGGCCGACACCTTGAGCTTCATCGCCGATCCATCTGCGAGGGCCACGGTGTAGAGACCGTCCACATCGGGCATCACCGTTTGCACGTCGCCGTCGACGACCGACGCGGTCAGCACTTCACCGTCCAGGTGGAGCGACGCTAGCGGCCTCTCGTCAGGTCCCCCGCTACCGAGCACGACAACCCAAGAACTGCGAAGACCGTCGGTGTCATCGCCGGCCGAAATCTGAACTGTGGAAATCGTTAGGTCGTTGGTGGCAGCCGCGGCCGGGTTGGTGGTGCACACAACCGACGGCCCGGCGGCAGCGAAGCCAAAGCCGAGCCCACCCCACGGCACCTGGCCCGCACCAATCGCAACCGCGCCAACGCCAAGCGCAGACGCCCCGCCAATACCCGCCGCCCGTGCGGCCCGGCGCCGTGAAACGCGCCCGCGCACAGCGCCAAAGGCACCCTCAGCAAACGACGCACCATCCAACCGCGCAACGTCCTCGCGGACCGCGCCATCCAGCAAATCACCCAGTGCACTCATAGCCGTACTCCTTTCACCGCCGGTTGAACCGGCACCCCCGTCGCCCCGGTTGGGACATCGACGTCTTGTCCAAGAATTCGCGCCAACGTGCCCGACGCGTCGCTCAAGTACCGCTTTACCGTGCCCTCCGCGAGGCCCAGTTGGGCAGCGATCTGCGGCACCGTGAGGTCGTCGTAGAACCGCAGCACAACGCACGCCCGCTCCTGCGGCGGCAGGGAAGCAAGCGCGGCGCGGACATCCAGGACGACCTCACGGTCCGCATCAAGAACGTCGTGCCCCCCGAGCGCCACGTTCTTGTCATGGGCGCGCCGTGCGGAAGTCCGCTTGCGCAACCGGTCAATGAACACGCTCGGAATCGCCTTGCGGACGTAGGCCTCAGCGGTGTTCGCGTTCTCAAAAGCACGACCGCGCGAGAAGGCCCGGACCAGCGCGTCTTGGAGAACGTCTTGCGCCTCCGCGTCATCACCGGTGAGGAGCCTCGCGTAGGCGAGCAGGCGCGGCGAACGCTCCCGCATCACCTGTTCAAGAACCGGCTCCCACCGTGCCATGCGCCCCTCCGTTTTGAGCAGTCTGCCTGAGAACGCAGCAGGTGGCGCGAATCGTTGGGTCAGGTTTGCAAATCCTGCCCGACGGCCAACTCACCTTGGGTGACGACGTCCAGATAGATGGCTACCCGGGTGTCGCGTTGACGGCCCAGCGGCTGCAGCCAGCGGGTGTTGCTGCCGACGCCGTCTTGGTCGAGGTCGATGGTGCGGCACCGTTCGATGCGGCCGGCGGGGGCGAGGACAACGTCGCCGATGGTGACCTGGTTCTCCCAGTGCTCTTCCTCGAACGGTTCGGTGGTTTCCACGAGGAGGTTGGCCCGGAGACGCCGCGCATCGGCGTCTGCGCCAAACTCGCGTCGGCACCAGTCGAGGGTTGCCGTGCCGATGAGGGAGACGGCGCCGTCGTCAAAGTGCGGCGTCGTTGACTCAGCGAGCACCCGCACGGGTGCGTCTAGCGCCCTGCTCAGTTCGGCGTCGAGCGCGGGGTCGCCAACTGCCCACTCGCCGTTGGGGCTCGACGCGACTACCGCGCTGGACCCAACCACAGCGTCGGGCAGGGTGCGGGCACTGAAAGCGAAAATGCCATCCCTGCGAACCATCCTGCGGGTGTTCTTGCCGGAGGCAAAGCGGCCCTCTTCATCAACGACGGCAAACCCGCGATCGCCCACGAGTCCACGCGAATCGAGGGCCACGGACGCCAGCGCTTCGCCGCCCATCGACTTCACGGGATAGCGGCGGATCGCGACAACTTTTGGCACGGAACGAGGCTAGCCCACGGGCATCGGGCGCAACCAGAGGCGCTCGCTCGTTACTGTGTCCGTGACCATGGACGTTGACACCACCCTGCCGAGCAGACGCCGCTTGCGCGCTGAGATCCTCATCGTGCTTGGCCTGTCGCTAGGCAAGAGCGCGATCTACGCGATCGTGAAGCTCGCCGAGCGCTATGCCGCGGAGACCCCCGTTCGCGACCAGTCGGCGACGATCAACCCGTCGCGCTCCGGCATCGACGTCTTTGACCTGGTCTACCAAGTGCTTGCGATCGCGTTCGCCTTGGTGCCGGTGGCGCTCGCACTGTATCTACTGAGCTCCAACGGAACGCGGGCCACACGCATCCTTGGCCTCGTTGGGCCTGCGAGGGCATGGTGGCGGGACGTCGCGTGGGGAGCCGGCCTCGCCGCGTGCATTGGTCTGCCGGGGCTGGGCCTGTACTTCATTGGCCGCGCTATCGGCCAGAACGTCTCTCTCGACACCTCCGGCCTGCCGGACTCGTGGTGGGCATCGACGATCCTGCTGCTCGCCGCCGCCACCGCCGCGATCCTCGAAGAGGTCATCGTGGTGGGCTACCTCATCACTCGTCTTGAGCAGCTGCGCTGGTCCGTGCCGGCAATGATCATCGCGTCCGCCCTGCTGCGCGGCGCGTACCACCTCTACCAGGGCTGGCCCATGGCTCTCGGCAACGTCGTGATGGGCGCCGTCTTCGCGTTCGTGTTCATCCGGCGACGCAGGCTCGCGCCGCTGATCTTCGCGCACTTCATGCTCGATTTCGTGAGCTTCGTGGGCCCGGAACTTCTCCCAGAAGAGTGGCTCGCCGCGCTCGACCTCGCCTAGCCAGGCGCGCCCCTCCTAGACTCACCCCATGGCCGCCGACGCTGACGCAACTCCGCGCGCCGGCGCAACCACAGCGTCGGGCGCGCAGGTAATTGACTCTCCGCTGACGCGAGTTCGTCGCCTCACGGACGTCGTCGCGATGGTGCTCACGGCCCTCGGAATCCTGATCACGCTGCTGGTGGCGGCGTATGCGCAGGCGACAGCGGAAGGCATCACTGAGGACATTCAGGGGATCTCGCCGGCGCTGCAACGACTGCTCGTCGCACCTGTGAACATTTTCTCTGGCCTCGTTACGCTCGTTATCCCCTCGGTCATCATCGTGTCGCTATTCATCCGTAAGGAGCCGCGCCGCGTCCTCGAGGCGATTGGCGCGGCAATCGCAGGCTTCGCTCTCGCTGGAATCGCGGCGTTCTTCATCTACCACTACGGCTCCGAGCCGCTGGTCGCGTCGCTTTCCGTTCCCCACGCCGAGGGCGACCTCGTACTCCAAATCCCGGCGTACATCTCAGCCGTCGCGGCCCTTTTGACTGCCGCTGGCCGGCGCACTACCCGCCGGTCGATTTCCGTCTCGTGGACCCTCTTGTGGATTGCGGCGGCCGTCGGCGTGATCAGCGGAATCGTGTCCGCACCCGCGGCGATTCTTTCGATTTTTATCGGTCGCCTTGGCGGTCTCGCCGTGCGCTACGCCGTTGGTTCCACGGCCGACCGCGCATATGGAGACGTGCTGGTTGGCGCGATTGAACGCGCCGGGTTCATTCCCCGCAAGGTAATACGGGCCGACGCTGACAAGGACTACGTGCCCGAGGGCGTGGACAGCGTCACGGCGGCTTTGGCACGCACTCGCGTTGGCCGCGTGTACTCGGTGACGACCAAGGAGAACCACCACCTGTTTGCAGTGGCGCTCGACGGCGACCAACACGTAGCCGGCTTCTTGACCAAGCTATGGAGCACGCTTCGTCTACGCGGCCTCGCGACTCGAGCGGACGTGAGCCTGCGTCACTCCGCGCAGAGTACTGCGCTCGCGAGTCATGCTGCTCGCACCGCTGGGGTGAGGACTCCGCGCGTACTTGGCATGGCGTCGGTCCGCGACACGTTTGTGCTCGTCTATCAGCGGCCCGCGGGAGTGCGGCCGCTGCGTGAGATCCCTGCCGACGAGGTCACCGACGGCATGCTGGACGCCCTGTGGTTGGAGCTGCGGCGCGCTCACGCTGCAAACCTCGCGCACCGCTCGATCACCGCAGACACGGTCATGTTCGGTGAAGCCGATGGCGACGATCCGCGCGCGTGGGTCACGTCGTGGGAACTTGGCGAAGTCGCGGCCTCCGACCTTGCGATGCGGATTGACCAGGCGCAGGTGGTTGCCCTGCTCGCGACGGTAGTTGGGCCCGAGCGGGCCGTGGAGTCCGCGTTCCGGAACCTGGAACCGGACAGTGTCGAGAAGTTCGCTCCGCTCCTGCAGTCAATTGCGCTGCCACGTGCGACGCGCGCCGAACTTAAGGCGCAGAAGAGCAACAAGATTCTCGAAGGCGTCCGCGAGGGGATTCTGGAGCGCCTTCCGGACGCGACTGTCGAAACCGAAAACATCACCCGCTTTGGAACCCGAACCGTCGTCACGTTGGTTCTTGCGCTCGTTGCCGGCGCAATCATTCTTTCCGTCTTCAACACTCAGGAGCTGCTCGCGGCCCTCGAGGAATCGAACCCTTGGTGGTTGCTCGTTGCGTTCGGTTGGATGCTTCTGACGTTTGTTGGCGCCGCACTCGCTTTGATTGCATTCAGCCCCATCAAGCTTCCGTGGTGGCGCGTGCTGTTGGTGCAGGTCGCGGCCACGTATGTCGCGCTCGCCGTGCCCGCGGGTGTCGGCCCCGCGGCAATGAACGGCCGCATGCTCACCAAGCGCGGCGTGCCCGCTCCGCTTGCAGTGGCGACCGTGGCGCTCATCCAGGTGAGTGCTGTCGTTGTGACCGTTACAGGGCTCGTGACCCTGACGTTGCTCACGGGTTCTGAGGGAACCTTGGGCGACTTGCCGTCGGCCGCAATTCTGATCGGCGTCGGATGCTCGATCGCCGTCGTCGCGCTCTCCCTGCTCGTCCCGCGGGTGCGACGCTGGGCCGCGTCGAGAGTTCTGCCCACGCTGGGCCAGACCTGGCCCCGGCTAGCGCAGATCCTCAGCAAGCCAGGCCGGTTGCTTATCGGCATCGCAGGCAACGCAATCCTGACCGTTGGTTTCATCGGGGCCTTCCACGCAACACTAGAGGCCCTCGGCCAGAGCATTCCCCTGGTAGACCTCGCCGTCGTGTTCTTCCTTGGAAACACTGTGGGCGCGCTGATACCGACCCCGGGTGGAATCGGAGCCGTCGACATCGCGCTTTCTACCGCGCTTGCGGGTGCTGGCGTTAACCCTGCGGTCGCGATCTCGGCGGCGCTGGTCTACCGGTTCATTACCTTCTGGCTCCGGATCCCGATGGGCTTCTTCGCGATGAAGTACTTGGAGCGCAAGGGCGAGTTGTAGGCAAAGAGAGACACGGCGTTGAGCAATTTGGCGCTTGCGGCACCCGTGGAACAAGACCCTTCATTTGCCGATGTGGCGGTGTCCGGCCTCCGGCCACCCCGCGTGGCCTTCACGGAGATTGCATCGCTTGCGAGACCTCGGCATCCACGCATCGCACATCGCGGGCGGGTTGGACCGATTGTTGCGGCGATCGAGGTCGGGGATGGTCAGCGGGAGCGTCCCGCCTACGACGACGGGTCCGGCTGCTGGGTCGCGCCGAACGGCGATGTCGCGTTGCGATGAGGTGATGATGTCCGCGACCTCGTCCGCGGTGTAGACAAAGACTCCGTTCGGCAGTCGTGACACGATCACGGCGCCGATCTTCTCGAGGCGGCCCAGCGCCGTGCGAGCAGTGTCCTCACCTACGCCGAGTTCTGAAGCAACAGTGCGCGCCGTGGTGGCACCTGCACCAAGGAGATGTGGGATCACACGGTGAGCCGCTGCTCCGCTACGCACACCCACCGCACTGAGCCTCTCCGCCCATTCGGCGCCGAGCGCATCAATGCGTTGCGCGACTTCACCGGCGTTGACGGCGGCTGAGTACGCGCACTCCGCGAACGTCTCACACCATTGGCTCAGCGCAGCGGCGTCTGGTTTGGCTCCCTCGAAGCGAACCGAGTTGAGTCCGTTCACGTACTGCGCCGGATTCATGGCCAAGTAGGGCGATAGCGGAAGGACTACGTGCTTGAGCGCGCCATCGCGTCTGAGCATGCCCTGGATGAGTGCTCGTCCGGTTCGCCCATTGCCGTCAGGGAACGGATGTACTGTCTCAAACTGGGCATGCGCGAGCGCGGCACGGACAAGCGGGGATGCAGAGATCGGCGGTTCGTTGATGTACGCAATCAGATCTGCCATGGCACCAGCCACGAACTTTGCGGGTGGCGGTACATGGGTAGCTGCCGAGATGGATGCTGACTCGGAACGAACTGCGTCAGGCGGAATCAGGACCGCTTGAGTTGTACGCAAGCCCACATGGGGAGAGCGAGGTCCTCCGCTTGGGTGGAACTGCATCAAGTCGGTCTGAATCCGAACTACGTCTTCGATTGTCACGGGCCGCCCGCGTTCTTCGAGAGTGCGAACCGCTCGGTGGGTCGCCTCGATGTTGGCGAGCACTGCCTTCACGTCGTCGGTCGCGGAGCGAATGTCATTTGACTCCGTCGCGAGTGCCTTCGCGGAAATTTGGTGGCCCTCAATGTACGAGGATGCGATCGCCTCCGACTTCACCAAGGTTTCGAGCGCAGGCAGGGATGGAGAGCCCCCCAGCCGAGCGTCGATCTCTGCAATGCGCCGTGTGGCCCTGTCGATGGTTGCTTGCACAGGCGACGGTAGAGCGAGCGGAAGGTCCTGGAGACGCGACGGGATGTAGGCCTTGTAGGGCCTGCCCTCATTGACGGCCGGGTCGGTGATTGTCTCGTAATACCCCACAGGAGCCTCCGCTAACATGAAACTAACCAATAGATTCATGTTACTGCATGTTGGGTAACGAATCTAGGGCGCTCTGACGACTCGTCCTGCCATTGGCCTGTAGTAACAGGAAACTAATGCCTAGTCTCCTGTTACTACACACTGGAGTATGAAGTTGCGCGGCTGCCCGCCCCTACAGGTCCTGCCCCATGTCCGCGAAGTGGGCGACGTCCTTGCGGAACGCCACGGCAATGGTCGCAGTGGGACCGCCACGGTGCTTGGCCACGATGAAGTCCGCCTCGCCTGGGCGCTGCTCGTAGTCGTAGGCGTCTTCGCGGTGAAGCAGGATCACGATGTCTGCGTCTTGCTCGATCGAGCCGGATTCACGCATGTCGGAGAGCATCGGCTTCTTGTCGCCGCGCTGCTCGGGACCACGGTTCAACTGCGAGATCGCGATGACGGGCACGTTGATCTCTTTGGCGAGGAGCTTGAGCGCACGCGAGAACTCTGAGACCTCTTGCTGTCGCGACTCGACCTTGCGACCGGAGCTCATGAGCTGCAGGTAGTCGATCACCACCAACTGGAGATCGTGCTGCTGCTTGAGACGACGGCACTTGGCGCGGATCTCCATGAGCGACATGTTGGGGCTGTCGTCGATGAACAGTGGCGCCTTTGACACGCGAGCCGCCGTGGCGGCGAGCCGCTCCCAGTCGCTGGGACCCATGGGTCCCTTACTGAGCTTGGTGAGCTTCACGCCGGACTCTGCGGAGAGCATGCGCTTGGTGATCTCTTCGCGGCTCATTTCGAGAGAGAAGATCACCGCGGACTTGTTGTGGCCAACCGCGGTGGCTCGCGCGATGTCGAGGCCCAGCGTTGACTTACCGATGGCGGGACGCGCCGCGATGACGATCATCTGGCCACCCTGCAGACCACCGGTGAGGTCATCGAGTTCACGGAAGCCCGTTGGCGCGCCGAGCATGGAGCCGTCGCGCTTAGACGCCGCGTCAACCTCTTCGAGCGTGCGCTCGAGCAGGTCGCCGATCACCAGGAAGTCCTCGGAGTTGCGGCGCTCAGTGACCGCGAAAATCTCTGCCTGCGCACCGTTGACGACGTCGTCAACCTCGGTGCCGTCCGCGTCGTAACCCATGTTGGCAATGCGCGTTCCGGCCTGGACAAGGCGGCGCAGGACCGACTGCTCGCTGACGAGCCTTGCGTAGTAACCGGCCGACGCTGCGGAAGGTACGGAGGCAAGCAGAGTGTGGAGGTACTCGGCACCGCCAATGCGGGCGATCTGACCGGTCTTTTGAAGCTCGGCGCCAACCGTGAGGGCGTCCACCGGGTCGCCGGAGTTGTAGAGCTTTACCGCGGCCTCAAAGATGGTCTCGTGAGCCGGTCGGTAGAAGTCATCGCCCCGAATGACCTCCACGACATCGGCCATCGCGTCCTTGGAAAGCATCATCGCGCCAAGGACAGATTGCTCCGCGTCAAGGTTCTGCGGGGGAATGCGTTCAAAGGTCGCGGGCCGCGAGCCGTACGCGGCGGCCAGCTCGTCAACCGACATAGCTGAGGACCTTCGTTGGCATTGCGTTCTCCCTTGTGACCCGTGAGCGCGACTGCTCTGCCAGTAGTGTCGCTCGGGGGTCTGACACGCGAAGTTACCCGCTCCGGGGACGCGTCACAAACGCACCTGGCGCCTACCCGTGGATGACTCGCTCAAACCCGTGGATAGGCCCGTGGATTACCTGTTGAGGCCCTGCGTGGGGCTTGTGGATACCGATGTGTATTATTCGGGGGATTGCCAGTGTTTTCGTCGTTTACCAGGGCATTTGCTGATACGAACAATGGGGATAAACCCAAGGTTGCAAGTTCCCGGCGTGTCGCAGCTCGGGCGTGTCGCCCTGCCCCGGCGCGCCCCTCAAGAAACGCGAGAAACGCGAACGGCCCCGGCTGGAAGAGGCCCAAGAGGACCCCTCCCGGCCGAGGCCGGTACTGCTAAAACAGCGCTACTTCGCCGCGACAACCTGGACGTCGACGGTGGCGACGACGCCCTCGTGCAGAGAAACCTGCACCTGGTAGTCGCCAACAGCCTTGATGGGCTGGGCGATCTGGATGCGGCGCTTGTCCACGGTTGCACGTGAGCCGATCGCCGAGGCGATGTCGCCGGTGGTGATGGCACCGAAGAGACGACCGGAGTCGCCAGCCTTGGCGCTCACCACGACGGGAGCAGACTGCAGCACGTTGCGCGCGGCCTGAGCGTCCTCGATGGTTGCGAGCTCACGAGCACGACGCGCCTTGCGCATCGCCTCGATGGACTTCTCGGCACCCGCGGACCACGGCGTGGCCAGCTTGCGGGGGACGAGGTAGTTGCGTGCGTAGCCGTCCTTGACGTCGACGACGTCGCCTGCGGAACCGAGGCCTGAGACCTCGTGGGTCAGGATGACCTTAGCCATGTCCTAACCCCCGCTCAGCGGCCGGAGCCGGCGTAGGGGAGAAGAGCCATCTCGCGTGCGACCTTGATCGCGCGCGCGATGTCTCGCTGCTCCTGAACGGTGACTCCGGTGACGCGACGCGAACGGATCTTGCCGCGGTCGGAGATGAACTTGCGAAGCAGCGCGGTGTCCTTGTAGTCAACCGTCTGGACCTTGGCGGCCTTGAGCGGGTTGACCTTCTTGCGCGGCTTGCGAATGTCGTGCTTAGGCATGATTGAACTCCTGAAGAAAGTGAAGATTTAGAACGGGGGCTCGTCAGACGCGGGAGCCGAGGCCCACGGGTCGTTGTCCGATCCACCAGCGGGAGAAGAGCTGCCGCCACCTGAGAAGCCGCCGCCTTGGCCGCCCGCACGCTGGCTACGCGTCACCTTGGCGGTGGCGTAACGCAGCGAGGGTCCAACCTCGTCGACCTGCATCTCGGTAACAGTGCGCTTCTCGCCATTTGCCTCCCACGACCGTGACACCAGGCGACCCGTCACAATGACGCGCGTGCCCTTCGTCAGCGATTCGGCCACGTTTTCCGCGGCCTCACGCCACAGTGAGCAGCGCATGAACAGGGTCTCGCCGTCCTTCCACTCGTTCGACTGACGGTCAAACGTGCGGGGGGTGGACGCCACCGTGAAGTTGACGACGGCCGCGCCGGACTGGATGAATCGCAGTTCGGGGTCGCCCGTCAGGTTTCCTACAACGGTGATTTGAGTGTCGCCTGCCATGTGCTTTTCCTTAGTTTCGTGTGTGAATTAGTGAGAGTCGGAAGGCGGGCCTGGACTAGTGAGCGTCCGGGCGCAGCAGCTTGGTGCGAAGAATCGACTCGTTGAGGCCAAGCTGACGCTCGAGCTCCTTTGCCGTGGCGGACTCAGAGGTGAAGTTGATCACCGCGTAGATGCCGTCTGCCTTCTTCTTGATCGGGTAGGCAAGGCGACGGCGGCCCCAAATGTCGAGCTTGTCGACCGTGCCGTTGTCTCCCGTAACCACCGTCAGGTACTTCTCGAGCGACGGCTGGACCGTACGCTCTTCTACCTCAGGGTCAAGAATGACCATCATTTCGTACTGACGCATTGATACCCACCTCCTCTGGACTTACACGGCCACGGACTTTCCGTGGCAGGAGGGTGTCGTCAGTGGCAAATTGCCACCGCACAAGGGTACCGGGCGGCGCTGACTTTAGCGAATGAGCAGGCCCGACGCTGTGGATAGTTTGCCCGCGTCTAGACTTGCCGAGAACTTCAGAAAGGCGGACGCGAGTGAAGCCCGTGCTGCTTGTTGGCCTCGGCGGCGACATTGGCGTTTACGCATTCCTCCGCGCAGCGCATGAGCGGTACGGCTGGCGCCCCATGGTTTTGTCGCAGAACCCCACCACGTTCATGCGGTACACAACCCTCTCTGACTGGGTCATCGAGCCCAATATCCACACGCCGTCGGTCCTGGTAGAACGCCTCAACGGCATCGCCGCCGAGCACCCAGGGCACGACCTCATGCTGTTCACCAACCTCGACTGGCACGTACGCGCGCTCGCCCAGCACCGCGCGGAACTCGACCCGCGCTGGACCGTCCCACTGTGCGACCTCGAGACCTTCGACCGCGTGAGCTCCAAGGTCGCCTTCGCGGAGGCCTGCGCCGCGGTTGACGTCCGCACCCCGCTCACCATTGATGTCGTGTTCCTGCCCGACGCTGCGGGAACCCACGCCAAGGACGTCACCTCTGAGATTTCCCGGCTTGGGATTGAGTACCCGATCATCGGCAAGCCGGCGATTTCCGCGGACTGGTTTGGCGCAAGCTTCCCCGGCAAGGCCAAGATCCACCACTTCGAGTCCGAGTCCGAGCTGCTCGAGATCATCGGCCACCTCGATCGCCTGGGCTACCCCAGCGAGTTCCTGCTCCAGGAGTTCGTCCCCGGAGACGAGACCCACATGCGCTCCCTCACCGCCTATAGGGACTCCAAGGGCGAGATCACGTTGCTTGCCGGCGGCCAGGTGCTGCTCGAGGAGCACACCCCAGGAACCATCGGCATCCCCGCGGCGATCCTCACGGGCGTTGACGAGGGCGCCTTTGCGGACGCGAGCCGCATCCTCAACCACACCGACTACTTTGGCTTCGCGAACTTCGACTACAAGGTCTCGAGCCGCACCGGCGAGCGCGTCTTCTTTGAACAGAACCCGCGCATCGGCCGCAATAACTACTACGTGACCGCCGCTGGCGTGAACGTCGCGCAGATCGCCGTGCAAGACCTGCTCCCAGAACACGAGAGCGAACCGACCGGCCCAACCACAGCGTCGGGCAGGATCTTGTATTCCGTTGCCCCCTACCGACTGCTGCTGCGCTACCTGCTTGACCCCGCGCTCAGGCAGACGGTCGCGGAGGCGAAGGCGCGCGCTGGGGTGTTCCACCCGCTCGCGTATTCGGGGGACGGGACGCTGCGGCGCCGGCTGTACGTGAAGGCGCTTGGGTGGCGGCTCGCGCGCAAATACAAGCAGTACTACCCCGAGCCCACGGAGAGCGGATTCTGATGGCCGCGCCGTTTGCGCACCTGCTTGATGGCCGCACGCTGGTGCCGGTGATCCTTGGCGGCGACATTGGCGGGTACTCGCTCGCGCGCGCGTTTCATGAGGCGTTTGGCGTGAAGTCGATCATCATGTCGACGGCGCTGGGTGGGGTGGTGCGGGACTCTGCGATCGTCATCAACGCGGTGGAGCCGGGGATGGACAACCCGGACGTTGCCGTCGCCGCGCTGCAGCGGATTGCCGCGCAGAACCCTGGGGCGAGCCTGGTTGCGCTCGCGAGCGCCGACTGGCTGGTGCGGATTCTGGTGGAGCGCAAGGCGGAGCTTGAACCTGCGTTCGTGGTGCCGTATGTGGACACGGCGCTGTTGGATCGGGTGACCTCCAAGGAGGCGTTCGCGGAGCTTTGCGTTGAGTACGGGCTGGCGCACCCGCGCACGGTTGTCGTTGACCTGGGTTCGCGAGTGCCCGACGCTGCGGAGGAGCTTTTCGCCGACCTCACCTTCCCTGTGGTTGCCAAGGCTGCCGACTCTGGGGCGTTCCACGCCGTCGAGTTTGCGGGCAAGGAGAAGGTCGCCTACGTCGCCTCAGAGGCCGAGTTGCTACACCTGCTTGGCAAGGTTTACCAGGCCGGATACCGCGATGCGTTCATCGTGCAGGACTTCATTCCTGGCGACGACGCGGGGCTGCGGATCTTCAATACGTATGTGTCGCGCGAGGGTGCCGTTGAGTGGACTGTTTACGGGCACGTGCTCTTGCAGGAGCACACGCCGTCGACCGTTGGTAACTCGTCGATTGTGTTGACCGGGCCCGCGCCTGCGGGCATCGATCCGTTCCTGCGGCTACTCGAGGGCATCGGCTGGAAGGGGTTTGCGAGCCCAGACATGAAGGTTGACCCCCGCACGGGTGAGCTCGTGTTCTTCGAGCTCAATCCGCGGCTGTCGCGCTCCAATTACTTCGTGACCGGGGCCGGTCCCAACCCTGCGGTTGCGTACGTGCGCGACTGGATTCTGGGGCTTCCGGCTGTCGAGGCCGAGGTGGGCGGACCGCAGTGGTCACACCTGTTCACGGTGGTGCCCCGCTGGATCATGAATCGCTACATCATCGACGATGACATCAAGGCGCAAGTGAAGGCGCTACGCAAAGCCCGGCACGTTCACAACCCGCTGTGGAACTCCGTGGAGCGGCACCCGCGCAGGCTGGCCTATGTGGCTGCGCACCAACTGAACCAGATTCGCAAGTACCGCACCTTCTACCCGCGCGAGGCGCAGTCCGCGGAGCGAGACGCGATCCACGGGATGCCGTTTCCGCGAGGCACGGACAGTTAGAACCGGTCCTCCGTCAGCAACGTCGGCGGCGCCTCTCGAACTGCTACTTCAAGTCGGCACGAGGGGATGACGAAACCGTTGCTGACCCTCGCGTACTGGCCATAGGTCATTTCCAACCGGCTCGTGATCGCTAGATCGTGCTGTTGATGAAGTCGAGTGGTGACATCAGATTCGGTCGCTCCTGCGTTGGCCCATCAAAATCTGCGCCAAAGACCGGCCAGCGTTCCGCCAACGCGTCGCTAAGCTCAACTACTGGCGCAGAAAAACGGGGCACGATCTCCACCACCACGAGGGGGGGAAACTCTATGCGATCGCGCCAAGATTCGAGGACAAACGCAACTGGGAACGCGGCCCATAGCGCCGCCCCCGGCTCGCCGCTAGCGGCATACCATGCCCAGTCCTCGACGTCGGGCCCTTCGAAGTCGGTATCAAATGATGCGGCCAGCGACGCGTGGGCCGACGCAAAACCGCCATGGAACCATACTTCGCGATACGGCTCCACCCTTGCGAGAATTTCCAAGACGTCCATGCGCACTCCACCCTAATTGAATCTTCGCCCGCCACCACCGGAGCCGGATGGGTTTCAGTTCTGCGCGAAGGGTATCGGCTCTGCCCCCGCTGCCGACCAGCGACGAGCAGCGACGTCGACCGGATGGTGTTCCCCGGCAAGAAGGACGTGGAAGGGAACCGCGGGACGATCCCACCACTCGCCGAGCTCGACAGGGACGCTCCACGCAGCGGCGGCCGATGCGAGCGAATCCACAAGTGATCGCACCGTCTCATCCTCTGCCTCCGCGAGAACCTGGTCCGGCTCCGTTATCAAAACCACGTAGCCCTCGCCTGCAGACAGGGCCTCCAACTCGGCGATACATTCGTCGAACGCCGCCCAGTTCTCACCGAAGTAGAGGGGAAACTGGAACACAGCGGCGAACTCATCAAACAGCCCGCTGAGGGTGCGCATCTTGTGACCCCGAACGATACGAGTGCAGAGCCCCGACTCGGCCCAACTGATGACGGCAGAGCCGATCGCCTGACGGTCTCCGACGAACAGCAACGGCCGGAACGCGGCCTCCACTGTCATCAGAGCGGGTACGCCAGTCATCCTGTCGGCCCCCTGAACATCGTGAATGAGACATAGTGATCCCTCGTCCAGTATGCCGAACCATTGCTACCGGTGACAATGCGCTCAGCGTCACGGTCGACACCCAAGGTGTTGGCATTCACATCCCACTCGCGGTACGTGACCCCCGGTGTCGCCGGAAGAGCCCCATCCCTGTTCCTAAAGATCGAGCCTCCCTTATGCCCAGGAAACGGCGACCCCTTGACATCGACGCGACTCAACGTCGACCACGCGCCCTCCGAAGCAGGGCCAATCGGAACCGCATGCTCTGCGCTATTCGCGACCTTAGCTGCGCTGTTTGCGGCGGCAGCCTCCGCGCCAGCTATTGACACCCCTACACCGCTCGCGATGACCGGAGTGCCGCCGCCGCCTGTCGCATAGAATTCGAAGAAGCCGACGACACACTCGGGCAGCATGAGCGCGCACACCATGCCCCCGGCGAACGCCGCCGTGACGGTTATCAGTACGAGCCAATCCTGCGCGGTGGCCGGCAGCTCGGATGGGTACATGCCACCTGAATCGCACCAGCCGCCTTGGTCGCAGGTCCGGTTTGCCCACGGGTTGACGTCGTTGCCGAGAAGCGCTTGGGCTTCCTGGTATACCACCGCAGCAGCACCATCAAAACATGGGCTGCCGAACTGGTAGCAAACGTTGGTGGGAAGGGCGCCACCCCCGATGCCGGCGCTGGAACCCGGCGGGATGTTGTAGTTGGTGTTGTTCGCCTCTTGACACCTGGCTTGGCCAGGGCCAGCGGGACACGCCCACAGTCCCGTCGCATCGGTGTACACCACGGGGTTGTTGTCTGCGTACCGGTACGGATCCAACGTGCGCGGATCAGCCGGGTTGAGAAGCGGGTCAGGCGACAAGAACCGTCCCAACACCGGGTCGTAGTAACGGGCGTTCAAATACGTCAGCCCAGTGTCAGCGTCGGCCACTTGGTTGAGCCAACCGTGCGCTGAAGCGACAGTCGAACCAGCACGCTTCACCCCAAACGGGGTATACGCGTTGCGGGT